>Ga0206125_10003606_pt1 | contig 14539 bp, 13 predicted proteins | sample Helgoland_Spring_4_FD_148598 | JGI IMG/M metagenome (GOLD analysis project Ga0206125, IMG submission 148598) | Pelagic subsurface seawater microbial communities from Kabeltonne, Helgoland, North Sea - Helgoland_Spring_Bloom_20160331_1 | ecosystem: Environmental > Aquatic > Marine > Epipelagic ... | reverse complement strand
TCAACATAATCTTGATGAAGTCCAAAGTTTGGTGACTGAAGCTCAATGGCAAAAATTTCACTTTATCGAAGGTGATATTCGCGAGTATGAGACTTGTATTTCTGCTGTTAAAGGTGTCGATTATGTGTTGCACCAGGCAGCACTGGGCTCGGTTCCACGTTCAATCGAGGATCCGATTGCTTCAAACTCTGCGAATATTTCTGGGTTCTTGAATGTTTTGCAAGCTTCTAAAGAGGAAGGGGTGAAGAGCTTTACATATGCGGCTAGCAGTTCCACATATGGTGATCATCCGGCGTTACCTAAAGTTGAAGAAAATATTGGCAATCCACTCTCCCCGTATGCCGTTACGAAATACGTTAACGAATTATACGCAGGTGTTTATGCTCGCAGTTATGGTTTTAAAACAATAGGTTTGCGATATTTTAATGTGTTTGGTAAGCGTCAGGATCCAAATGGAGCCTATGCAGCAGTGATCCCCAAATGGATTGCAGCTCTTATTAGTGGAGAGGATGTATATGTTAATGGTGATGGTGAAACTAGCCGCGATTTTTGTTTTATTGAAAATATTGTTCAGATGAATATTCTGTCTGCTACAGCGAATGAAGAGGCTAAAGGCCAAATATATAATGTCGCTTTTGGCGTTAGAACCACGTTAAATGAACTGTATCAGATTATAAAGTTCGAGTTGCAGTCCAATAATCTAGAGGTAAATAGCAATTTGATCTATCGCTCATTCAGGGCTGGGGACGTGCAACATTCTCAAGCTGACATATCCAAAGCTAAAGGCAATTTGGATTATCAACCACTATATAGTTTACGAGATGGTATTGCGAAAGCAGTGAATTGGTACCTAAAGTAGATAAATGAACAAATTCAATAGCCTACTTTTGCTACTGTCAGGGTTTTTCCCTGCATTAGTCTTGTTTGGAATGTCATCTGGAGTAATACTTACCGAATATAGTGATCAAGTATCTGGATTCATACTCCTGCTGGTTTTTCATGGATTGGGAATGGTCGTAGGAAAGATGGGGTTGGACTTGATCTTATTCGGCCAATCGAGGGAAAGCTTGAATGCTATTTTTTTAATTAGCTTCCTAGATAAGCTTAAGATATTTGGATTGGCGATTTTTTTCTACTCTGTTCTATATTTTTTTCTTGTTGGCGATCTTAATAAAATTGCATTAATGTTAGCGCTCGCTTGCGGGTTAGATTCGCTATCAATAGTATCAATCTCATCCCTGTCAGGTAAGAGAGAATATGTCAGAGTATTCTTGTGTACCGTTTCGAGTTATTTTGTCTTATTTATCGGTGTAATTTATCTCGAGTTAACTCAGAATGAGGTGAATATAGGGATATTGGCTACATTTTTCTTGATGGGGAATGTTGTTAAATCGATCATCACCTATTTCATTGTATCAAATTATAGAAAATTTAAGCCTGAGAAATTTGTTTTAGGCATGCTTTCTGGTTACACAATACTTCAGCAAGTTTTGAATTTTGTTGTTTTCAAAAGCGACCAGTTGATAGCCTCTAGGTCGATAGGAAATTGGATTGATGATTCGCTAAATAGTTTCGTGTTTTTATCGAAGACTACAGAAATCTATATGGGTGTTTCATTAGCATTAGGGCCTTTGATTTATGACAAAGTCAAAATCATAAATAATCAGCAGATATTGGTTTTAAAGTGGATAGCGTTTTTATGGCCCTTAGTTTTTTTAACTAGTTGGACTCTAGTGACTTATTTGCAAAAATCAATCAATACTTTCCATCTGATCATTTATTCCTTAGCTGTGCCAATAGGGGTTTTACTTAACAACATGTTGATTCAGGAACTTAATAGAAAAAATTATAGAGGTATCTTTAAATCTCAATTCCTGGCTATATGCTTTGTAATTGCTGCGACTTTTGGCATGTTGAACTCTAGTGCATTACTGATCTACTATTTGCTACCTTTTACTATGGTTGTTAGCTACGTAGTGCTAAAGCGTAACCGAATATGAAGATATTTCTTCTGCCAAGTTTCTATTTGCTTGTATTCTTTAATATCGGTTTTATTCTTTTTGAGTTTCGATTAATCGATTATCTGGAAACCTCACCCTATTTGTATTTCATAGTTTTGCAAGTCAATCTACTCTGCCTTATGTCGATGATTTTTCACCGAAAAATTTTAGTAGTGCGGCGGTACGCTGGGCGAGCGATGAATTTTAGTAGTAGAGAAAAATCTACTAATAGCATCTATATGGTTTTTATTTTGAGTTTTGCATCTTTAGCAGGGATTTATATTCATAGCGTTTATCTTTTCGACCAATTGGGCGGAATAGAAGCCTATCTGCTGGTGCTGGCCAACAGTTCACATGAAATCCGTATTTTGAACGGCGATATGGGGTTTAGCGTCGGAATTCAAATTGCCTATTTGTCATGGGTTGTAGTGTCTCTAATTTCTTATAAACTGCATTTCGAGAACGTGACAAAAAGTCAGAGTGTGTTTCTTTTAGCTTGTTTTTTATTGGTGTTCTTAGGTAATTTGACATTTATCGATAGAACCAGACCTATATGGTTAGCATGGAATTTTTTCTTTGTCTCGATCTTACATACAGTTCTTTTTGGCAATCTCAAAGTCCTTGCTCGGAAAATGATTAGATTGGGCGCCGGTGCATTAGGGATTTTTGTTTTGATTGGACTGTGGATTGGGAAGATAGAGGGGGAGGGGGAGACCATATCTGGCGCTCCCCAGTGGCTGGAATCCATATATATCTATATCACTGGTGGATATGCTTACTTAAATATTCTGTTGAGCTCCGGTGGTAGTTTCCTGTCTGATGGATTCACTCGATCTTTCTACCCGATTTTGATGTTTTTGAGCAAGTTAGGTTTAGCTTCTTCGCCACCTAGTCAAATATTAGACTTCAAGAACGTCGGTGGATATGAAACGAATATTGGGACGTTTGTAGAACCTTTTTTGAGTGATGGTGGTTTGATCCTTGTTGCTATATTTATAGTTGTACACACATTTGTTTTTGATTTCATAGCTACGCGTTGTTACAGCAAAATGAACTTCATATCTATTTTCTATGTGTCGCTTCTTATATTTTGTAATCTAATTGCATTTTTCGTGCCTAAATTTGTTAGTGTTCCGTTTTATGGCTTCACTATTATTTATTTTGGTTATATTTTTTTAAGTGGTTTTTCAAAAGTTACATATGCGAAAAAATAAGGTTCTTTTCTTAACACGATATTCTTCTATTGGCGCAAGTTCTAGGGTTAGATTTTATCAGTTTATTCCTTGGTTATCTAAAGATTACGAACTTCATTGCCAAGAGTTATTTGGTGATAGCTATTTAAAGAGCTTATACCAAAAAAACAATCGCGATATTTCCGTTGTATTTTTTAGTTATATTCGTCGATTAATTTTCTTATTACGGGAGCTTGGGAAGTTTGATGTTGTAGTCGTTGAAAAGGAGTTGTTTCCATATATCCCTGCTTTTTTTGAAACCTATTTGTTGAGGAAAAGTCCCTTCATTTTGGACTATGATGACGCGACAATGCATGTTTATGATAAGTCTAAGAGCAAGATAATTTTATATTTTTTGAAAGACAAGATAAAGATACTTATGAACTCTGCCTCTGCTAACGTAGTGGGAAACAGCTATTTATACGAGTATGCGATTTCTTCAGGCGTTAATCCAGTTAAGTTGCAGAAGATTCCGTCAGTTGTTGATATAGCTAGGTACCCGCGAGGAGTGATTCGAAAGAATGTTCCTGCTAAGTGTGTTATCGGTTGGATTGGTAGTCCAGGGAGTCAGCGGGTATTGCTGCCAATGGTGGCGCTACTTAAAGAGTTAACTTTGACACATAACGTTAAGGTTGTATTAGTGGGTGCTAAAGAAATAGACGGGTACGCTGATTGTTTTGAGTATACTAATTGGACGTTGGAGTCGGAGGTTGAGATCCTCTCGCAATTTGATATTGGAATTATGCCTTTGCAGGACGAGCCGTTTCAGCATGGTAAATGTGCATATAAGATAATTCAATATATGGCGGCGGGTCTGCCGGTTGTTTGCAGCCCTGTCGGCGTTAATGTCGAGATAGTAAAGAATGGAGTAAATGGGTTTAAGGCTGTTGGGCAAGTTGAGTGGAGGGAGTTTTTGCGTTTGCTGGTTGATGATCTTAGGTTGCGGGACACTTTAGGCAAAAAGGGGCGTGAACTCGTTGAGGATAACTTCACTCTTGAATACGCCGGCGAGCATTTACATCGTGTGTTAGCGCGTGTAGCTAATTCAGACGATAATAAGATATCCGATGATTTTTCCAACTAACCCCTAAAGATTGTTCGTAGCGGGTGGCTAAATGCAGTTGCAGGGTTCAATCAACTATAGACTTGAGGTTGATGCCTCTAGAGCTCTCAGAGGTTGTCTTCAACTCAGAGCTAAGAGACACCGCTGTATAGGCAGGTATAGCTGAACTGATATTTATCGTTTTATATAAACAGACAGGTTTAATAAATGTGTGGTCTTACTGGTTACCTTGACGCTGATGGCGGCTCATATGAAGAGATGACTAAACGCTTGGAATTGATGACGCATGCTATTTCGCATCGAGGGCCCGACGCAGATGGACTATGGGTAGATAAGGAAGCGGGCGTCGGATTGGGTCATCGAAGGCTGTCAATAGTAGATCTCTCTACTGCGGGTCAGCAACCGATGACTTCAAGCAGCGGGCGTTTTGTGATGGTTTTTAATGGTGAGATATACAACCATCAGGATATTCGCCGAGATATTGTCAGACAAAGTGATAATGTTGGATGGCGTGGTCATTCTGACACTGAGACATTGTTAGTAGGTTTTGATACATGGGGGGTCGTTGCGACTGTTAAAAAATCCGTGGGTATGTTCGCGTTTGCGTTGTGGGATAGACAAGAAAAAACATTAACTCTCGGGCGGGACAGGATGGGAGAGAAACCCCTTTACTATGGTTGGCAGGGAGAGGGTAACAATGGTGCGTTCCTTTTTGGTTCTGAGCTCAAGGCTCTGCGTCAACACCCTTCGTTCTATCGTCAAATTGATCGTAATGCACTTTGTTTGCTACTTCGTTATAACTACATCCCTGCGCCCCATGCCATTTATCAACGCATCCGCAAGCTCGAACCCGGTACCCTTTTGACAGTTTCTTTGGAAACTAGAACTTCGGAAAAGTATACCTATTGGTCAGTTTCTGAAACGGTTGTGAAGGGGTGTAGTGATCCATTCAGCGGTGGACCAGAGGCGGCAGTGGACGGACTAGAAGAACTCCTGAAGCGTTCAATTGGCGAACAGATGGTTGCTGACGTGCCGGTAGGCGCATTTTTATCGGGAGGTGTAGACTCATCAGCGGTAGTTGCCTTGATGCAATCTCAATCAAATGAAGCGGTAAAAACTTTTACGATTGGTTTTAGTGAGGCCCGTTTTGACGAAGCCGTATATGCGCGCGCCGTCGCGAAACACCTTGGAACTGAACATACAGAGTTATATGTATCGCCAGAACAGGTTCTTGCAGTAATTCCCAAGCTCCCTGAGTTGTATTGTGAGCCGTTTGCTGACTCCTCACAGATTCCAACATTCCTTGTGGCGCAATTAGCGCAGCAACAGGTCAAAGTGTCTTTGTCTGGTGATGGTGGTGACGAGCTATTTTGTGGTTATAACCGTTATTTGATGACTCAGTCGCTTTGGAAGAGGCTGTCCCGTGTACCCCGAGGGGCTAGACAATTTGTAGCTCATGGCCTTGGCGCTATGACGCCAGCTAGAATTAATGCGGTCTTAGCCCCAATTCAGCAGCTGTTACCCGACAAGTTCAAGCTCCACAACCTTTCAGATAAAATGCATAAAGCTTCAGATGTATTGTCGTCAAGGAATCTAGACGAATTGTACAAAGGGCTGGTATCTCAATGGGAAGATCCCGCTAGCGTTGTTTTGGATGGTGGTGAGCCAGCAGACTCGATGATTTCGTCGATTCAAACGTTAGAGGGGCTTGATGAAATCCAGAAGATGATGGCGATGGACGCAGTAAGCTACTTGCCCGATGATATTCTCGTCAAGCTTGACCGTGCAGCGATGGGGGTCTCATTAGAGGGGCGGGTCCCCTTCCTTGATCATCGGATTGTGGAATACTCCTGGCAGTTGCCCTTATCAATGAAGTTAAAGGATGGGGTCGGCAAGTGGGTACTTCGGCAAGTATTATATCGCCATGTGCCGAAAAAACTAATAGATCGTCCTAAAATGGGATTCGCTTTGCCGATTAGCGAATGGCTACGTGGACCCTTAAAGGATTGGGCGGAGGCATTATTGGATGAAAAACGGTTGAAGCAAGAGGGTTTTTTTGATCCACTCCCCATTCGCCAAAAGTGGGCTGAACATCAGTCTTGCACACGTGACTGGCAATCACAATTATGGGGGATACTGATGTTTCAGGTATGGTTAGAGGCTGAAAATTCAGAGGTCAGATAAGGGCCTCCCATCTCTTTATCTAGGATTTAGTTTTGCTGGTAGGCAGGATGCGTAGCGTGAAAATAGTTTAGTGAGGTGTTTATGAAAGCAAGAATGCCCCCCCGGGTATTGGTTAGCTCAAATTATGCTTGGACAATTGTGAATTTTCGATTACCCCTAATTAGAAGGCTAAAGTCAGAGGGTTATGAGGTACATGTGCTTACGCAATTTGATGGATATGAAGAAAAATTACGCGAAGAGGTGGACTCAATAACTCATTTGTTTGTTTCAAGGAAAGGGATTAATCCATTTGTTGATTTCCTTACTATACTTGACTACGTCAAGCATTTTTTTGTGCTGAAGCCGGATATCCTTCTCCTTTTTACCATCAAACCAGTTATCTATGGCTCAATTGCTGCTAGGATTTTCAGACTACCCAAAATTGTGATGATTACCGGTCTAGGAACTGCTTTTCTGAAAGATAACTGGCTTAAGTCGTTGGCTCAGGGTTTATACAGGGTTGCATTGCGGAAACCTTGTAAAGTTTTTTTCCAGAATTTGGATGATAAGGGCTTATTTATTTCGCGCAAGATAGTTTGCGATGTATCCACCGAGCTGGTTCCTGGTTCAGGCATTGATCTCGAGAGTTTTTCGGAGGCACCGTATCCGGATAACCAGGAACCAAAATTTCTACTGATAGCTCGCATGCTTAGGGATAAGGGTGTGGGTGAATACGTCGAAGCTGCTAGGATCTTGAAGAAAAAATATCCAAAAATGCGTTTTCAGTTACTCGGTCCTTTGGGGGTTGAAAACAGATCAGCAATATTAAAAAATGATATGGATAATTGGGTTGAAGAAGAAGTGATAGAGTATTTAGGCGAAACAGATAATGTTCGTACCTTTATTGAACAGTCGGATTGTATTGTACTGCCTTCCTATCGTGAAGGTACATCTCGGGTCCTTCTAGAAGCGGCTGCAATGGCTCGACCCATTATCGCGTCAAATGTTACTGGTTGTAGAGAAGTTGTAGATGACCAGCAAACCGGGTTTTTGTGTGAGGCCAAGAATAGCTCTGATTTAGCTGAAAAAATTGAGTTGATGTCTAATCTATCGAAGAGCGAGCGTCGACAAATGGGTTTGCGAGGACGTAAGAAAGTAGCCGCAGAGTTCGATCAAAAAATCGTAGCTGACATTTATTTAGAGGCTTTGCGAGAGGCCACTGCGGGAGCATGAGTTCAGTATGAGTTAAAATTCCCGTTGTGTGAATAAAGGTATCGAGGTATCAGTTTTGGTATGAACTTTTATATGGACTGGTATCAAAACTGTAATTGAAATAATAAATGAAATTCTGTGATGAGTAAAAATAAAATTTTGGTGACTGGTGGTGCGGGTTTTATTGGCAGTGCGGTAGTTCGCACAATGGTTAACCAAACCAACTTCAGCGTCGTCAACGTAGATGTCTTAAGCTATGCAGGTAATCTTGAGTCTCTAGTTTCGGTTACCGATATGCACAGATATTCTCATGAAAAAGTGGACATCTGCGATGCTTTAGCGCTTGCAAGCGTATTTGATTCTCATCAGCCTATCGGTGTCATGCACCTTGCAGCTGAAAGCCATGTTGACCGTTCTATAGATGGGCCAGCTGACTTTATCAGTACTAATATTACAGGTACTTTTACTCTTTTACAGGCTGCAAGGAGTTACTACGAAAGTCTCGGGGATTCCGAGAAAAAGCGATTCCGCTTTCATCATATATCCACTGATGAGGTTTATGGTGATTTAGAAGGTACGGAAGATTTGTTTACTGAGCAAACCCCTTATTCTCCCTCATCGCCTTATTCAGCTAGCAAAGCCGCTTCCGATCATTTAGTGCGCGCTTGGGGACGAACTTATGGCTTGCCTGTTATAATTACTAACTGCTCAAATAATTATGGTCCTTACCATTTCCCGGAAAAACTGATTCCTCACATGATTCTTAATGCACTTCATGGGAAACCACTGCCGGTTTATGGGGATGGCTCCCAAATACGTGATTGGCTCTATGTGGAAGATCACGCCAACGCCTTGATTAAGGTGCTTACTGAGGGTGCAATTGGGGAAACCTATAATATTGGTGGCCATAATGAAAAAACGAATCTTGAAGTAGTCGAAACCATTTGCGATCTTCTCGAGGAGTTAGCACAAGAAAAACCTTTGGGTGTAAAAAATTATCGGGATTTAATTGTTTTTGTGAAGGATCGACCTGGTCATGATGTTCGCTATGCCATTGACGCTTCTAAGATTCAGCGTGAACTTGACTGGGTGCCAAAGGAAACCTTTGAAACGGGGCTGCGCAAAACAGTGAATTGGTATTTGAATAATCGCCAATGGTGGCAGAGAGTTATTTCTGGGGCTTATCGCCTTCAGCGCTTGGGAGATTAAAATGAATGTAGGGTACAAAGGAATTGTACTGGCCGGTGGATCAGGTTCTCGCCTCCATCCAATTACCAAAGGTGTCTCTAAGCAGTTGTTGCCTATATACGACAAACCCATGATTTACTACCCCATTTCAGTTTTGATGTTGGCTGGTATCAAAGAAATTTTGGTGATCTCAACTCCAGATGACATCGCTGGTTACCAGCGCTTGCTGGGGAGCGGTCAAGATTTTGGGATTTCAATTGAATATGCGGTTCAACCAAGTCCTGATGGTCTTGCTCAAGCGTTTCTCATCGGAGAAGAATTTATAGGCGATGGTAATGTGGCTTTGGTTTTGGGCGATAATATTTTTTATGGCCAACATTTCACCGATAACTTGAAACGTTCTGTAGCAAGGGGATCTGGGGCAACTGTTTTTGGGTATCATGTTAGAGATCCGGAGCGCTTTGGTGTTATTGAGTTTGATGCCGATGGCAAGGTTCTCTCTATAGAGGAAAAACCTTCAGTCCCTAAGTCGAAATATGCAGTAACAGGTCTCTACTTTTATGATAACGATGTAATTGATATTGCTAAGTCTATACAGCCATCATCTCGTGGCGAATTAGAAATTACTGACGTTAACAAAATATATCAAGCTCGTGGTCAGCTCAGTGTGGAATTACTTGGTCGAGGCTTTGCGTGGCTAGACACGGGAACACATGATTCGTTAATGGAGGCAGGCCAATTTGTACAAACGGTTGAGCATCGACAGGGACTTAAAGTGGCCTGTTTGGAAGAAATTGCATTTAGCAACGGATGGTTATCTAAACCCGATTTGTTGGCTCAGGCGGAGAAGCTAAAGAAAACCAGTTATGGAGAGTATTTGTTTAAAGTGGCGGATGGTTATCAGTGAATGTTATAAAAACTAAGTTAAAAGACTGCGTGATCATAGAGCCTAAAGTTTTTGGTGATGAACGGGGTTTTTTCCTAGAAACATTCCAATCAGAAAGATATGCAGAGCTTGCGGGTATAACCTTGCCCTTTGTTCAGGATAACCACTCACGCTCATCAAAAGGTGTATTGCGTGGATTGCACTTCCAAAAAGCCAAACCCCAAGGCAAATTGGTGAGGGTGGTTCGAGGTGAGGTTTATGATGTTGCTGTGGACATACGCCAAGGTTCGCCAACATATGGTCAATGGGAGGCGGTTATCCTTTCAGAAGAAAATAAAACCCAATTTTGGGTTCCACCTGGTTTTGCCCATGGTTTTATAGTGCTTTCGGACACGGCAGATTTCGAGTATAAGTGTACTGACTATTACGATCCCTCTGATGAGGGCAGTCTGTTGTGGAATGACCCTGATCTAAATATTCCCTGGCCGATAGACGAGCCTAAACTATCGGAAAAAGATGCAAATGCCCCACTATTAGTTGATCTTAAGAAATGAAAATTCTAGTTTTAGGTTGTAAAGGTCAGCTTGGTAGATGCCTGAATGATCAGCTTAAAAATACAGATCATGAAGTTATATATACATCTCGGCAGCAAATAGATATTGCTGACTTTGAGGTAACCAAAAGTAAAAGTTTAGAATTTTCCCCTGATATTATCATCAATGCGACGGCTTATACGGCAGTTGATAAGGCTGAAGAAGATCAAAAAACTGCCAACTTGATTAATCATCTGGCCGTTAAAAATATTGCTGATATTTGTAACCAATTGGAATGTTGGTTGATTCATGTGTCAACGGACTATGTATTTGATGGTAACTCTAATGTGCCATATAAAGAGGACGACGAAACTAATCCTCAGGGTGAGTATGGAGAAACCAAGCTTAAGGGTGAGTTGGCGATTCAGGCATCAGGCTGTAAACATATAATACTCAGAACAGCTTGGGTATTCAGTGAGTATGGAAATAATTTCTTAAAAACCATGCTTCGTTTTGGGGCTGAGCGCGATGAGTTAAGCATTGTTGGAGATCAAATGGGTTGTCCTACCTATGCACAGGATATTGCAAGATCTATTGTGGCTATAGCTCCTAAACTTAATTCCCAAAAAGATTATGGCATATACCACTACTGCGGTGATCAGCCATGTTCTTGGTTTGATTTTGCTAAAGAAATTTTTGATCAACTAAAAATGTATGACCAAATCTCTACTCCGACAATAAAAGCAGTTACAACAGAAGAATATCCCACCCTTGCTGAGCGCCCTAAATTTTCAGTCTTGGATAATAAAAAGATTCAAGAAAAGTTTGATATTTTTCCCTCAGATTGGAAGGTTGGGGTAGAGTCTGCTCTGAAGAGGCTTGTTAAAGACTAATGTATTTAGGTAAATGTTTCTAGGTTGATTTTTTATGAAAAATATTGTTCTTTTAGAATTAAACGAAATAAATTTCGACGCAGTAAGCTTTTATATCGAAAGAGGAGAGTATTTGCCAGGCTTCGAAAAACTTTTTGAAAAAGGTATTACAAATACTGAATCGGAACCTGAATATGAAAACCTTGAACCTTGGGTTCAATGGCCGTCAGTACATACCGGCAAAACCTATGAGGAACATAAGGTGTTCAGGCTTGGTGATTTCGTTAATTCGACTGATGAGCAGTTTTTCGAAAAAGTTGAAAAAGCGGGCTTTTCTGTTGGTGCTGTTAGTCCAATGAATGCCTCTAATAAACTTAAAAATCCAGCGTATTTTATACCTGACCCTTGGACGCAAACTCCCTGTGATAACAGTTTTTTCAGTAAAAGTATTACCGATGCAATTGTTCAAGCTGTCAATGATAACTCACAGTCAAAGCTAACTTATAAAACCATTTTTAACTTGGGATTGGCTTTTGTTGCCCTTATAAGACCATCTCGATATCTATCAATGGCAAAATATGCTTTTAATGCCCTAGGTAAGCCATGGCGAAAGGCATTATTTTTGGATATATTTTTGTATGAAATCCATAAAACTTTATTTAGAAGAAAAAAACCTAATTTCTCAACATTGTTTCTAAACGCGGGCGCTCATATTCAGCATCATTACTTTTTCAATTCACCATATGTTGATTCACCAGAGTTAAAAAACCCTGCTTGGTATATTGGAAAAGACGATGATCCATTTTTAGAAATGCTCAAAGTTTATGATGAAATGCTGACGGATCTTCTTGAATTGCCAAATACGGAAATTATAGTTGCCACTGGGCTGTCACAAAAACCCTATGAACAATTAAAGTTCTATTATCGCTTGAAAGACCATGCATCCTTCTTGGAAAAGGTCGGAGTAGAATTCACTGAAGTTGTACCCAGAATGACTCGAGATTTTCTGATTTCATTTCATACTGAAGATCAGGCATCAAAAGCGGAACAGCAGTTATCAAAAATACTTGCAAATAATGAAGTTAGGTTATTTGATGAAATAGATAACAGAGGCAAAGACATTTTTGTGGTGTTGACCTATCCGTCAGAAATTACAGATAAAACCATGATCACCTATTCAGGCAAAGAGTCGCAGCTAGGTGGTTTAGTAACCTTTGTGGCAATTAAAAATGGAGAACACCAAAGCAAGGGGTTTACCTTTTTTTCCGATGGTGTATCAGAGTTTGCGCCGCCTCAAGGTAGTCATGTAGCCAAGATCCATAACACTGTGTTGCAGTTTTTTGGAATTGGCAGTTAATACTTAAAGTTAAAATGCATGCCAGTTTCTTAAGTATTTCATGGCAGTCGAATCCGTCTGCCATCCCCCTCTAAGCATTATCTTCTCCAGCGGCTCGCCGTGCTCCAATAAATCCAATGCTGCACCCACCCTAAACGAATGTCCGCTTAGCGGTTGTTGGTTTGATCCAGATTTTACTCCCTCCTGCAGTGTCTTAAGGATTGTGCTTATACTTGCAGGGTTTAGGCTATCCCGAATATGTGCGTGTTTATTAATGGACCTTAGGATATAGCCATCACAGTCTACTATTCCTTTCCATTTTTCTATCAAGGTAAGCAACTCCTCGCTGATAGGTAAAACTTTACCCGTTCCAAATTGATCGGTCTTTGAGAAGTTAAGCCTAATAATGGGTTTACCGTTGAGTGCACGATCTATATCTTCAAACTTAAAGGCGCAGAGTTCTGATCTACGCCGCATGCTTTCATAGCCTAGTCTTAGCAGCACTTGGTTTCTTATTCCCATAATGCCGTTATCGCAGTTATTAAGTAGCTGATTCAGTAATGTTTTAGTCAATGGTGTTGCCTGTTCTTGAGCTCGACCAATTTTGCGGTGCATGCGCTTTAGGGCCAGTATCACTTCTGGCTGTTTGGTGGGGTCGTGGTTTTTGGAGAGTTTTAACACGGTGCCTAGGCTGTTAATACGTCTGCGGATGGTGGCGCTTTTGTTAGTTTGGCTTAAATAATCGATATATGAGGCCATGGTCTCAGCGTTAGCAGGTATTGGATCAAGGTTATTTTGTAGGCACCAGTTTTGGTATTGGATAAAGTCTGATCTGTAGGCTCTGATGGTATTTTTGGCAAAGGCGCCATCAAACTTGGCGAATATGTGGTCAATCATGTTAATCTTCTCGCTAAAGTTCATAAAAGATATTAAATGGTATTAAAAGTACCATAATGGGTATTATAAGTGCTTTCGTCAAGTCAAATTAGGGCCGCTCGCGCGCTTTTGGGGTGGAGTGGTACAGATCTAGCTAAGGAAAGTGGGGTAGGTATTACCACTTTGCGTCGTTATGAATTGCAGAAGGGAATCCCTTCTGCAAACACGAATGTCTTATTGGCTCTGAAAGATACCTTAGAGCAAGCCGGCATCGAATTTACTGGCGACCCTCTTGCGAATCCCGGCGTTACGCTGAATATCAAGGGGTAGGGGATATCACTATGGCAGATCATAAAGAAATCAATCTCCCTCAATCTGCTAGCTACAGCAACCTTCCTGAATACAAAGACCATGTAGATCATATTCTAAAAAGCTATGACTCTCCCGAGGGTGTTCTGGGTGAGTTGGTGCGCCAGATGGCAGATGCGATGTGGTGGGTGAAGACGTATCAGAAGGATAAGGACCATCTCATTGTAATGAAGATGGCCAAGTGCTTGGTTGATCGCAATGACTTCCGTATTGATCCGTCTGAGTCTGCTCTTCAGATCTTTGAGTCGGTTTTTAAGTCCTGGAGTGGTGAATCCATTTCCGCGGATGAGCAGGGCGCTCTTGATTCTGTGATGGCATTCAAAGGTCACAATTTCACTTCAATGAGGGCGGAGGCTGTTCGCAAGTCGGTCAAGGAGCTTGAGGTGATTGATCGTTTAATTGAGCGTCAGTTTAAGAATATGCGGCTCTTGATGCAGGCCTATGAGTCGGTCCGATTTGCGCCGCAGCTGCTCAAAAAAATGACCTTAGAGATTCAGCAGCTAGAGCAGCGCATCGAGGGTGCTAATGAAGATCAGCGTAGAGAAGTTACTCGCCAATAGGGCGAATGCACAAAAGTCCTCAGGGCCCCTGACTCGGGAGGGCAAACTCCGTAGCGCCAAGAATGCAGTCAGGCATGGCCTCAGTAGCTCCTCGAATCCTTCCTCAAATTCAACTCCTTCTACCTCTAGTTTACCGGCCGATTTCCAGGGCTACTCTCACGAACTTACTGCCGCTGGCTATTCCTCCTCTCAGGCAAGAGATCTGGTCGAGGCGCTATTAAATTCGCGACAAGTGATTGAAGCAAAGCA
>Ga0206125_10003599_pt1 | contig 14572 bp, 9 predicted proteins | sample Helgoland_Spring_4_FD_148598 | JGI IMG/M metagenome (GOLD analysis project Ga0206125, IMG submission 148598) | Pelagic subsurface seawater microbial communities from Kabeltonne, Helgoland, North Sea - Helgoland_Spring_Bloom_20160331_1 | ecosystem: Environmental > Aquatic > Marine > Epipelagic ... | reverse complement strand
ACTTTTTTTCGTGCGTGGTGATAGCTGGCCTTAAGCGCACCATCTGAAACACCGGTAATCGAAGCAATTTGTCCAAACTGAAGGCTTTCAAAATGGCGCAACAGAAAGACCTCGCGCTGTCGGGTTGGTAATTGTTGCACAGCCTCTTGCAGTAGCTTTCTGATTTCCACTTCGCTCAAATTGCCGGCAGGAGCGGCAGCGCTGTCATGAAGCAGCTTGGTTTCATTGCGTGTGAATAGTCGTTTGATTTTGGATCGGTTGCGCAAGCATTCGATGCCCTTTCGATGTGCAATGGTGTACAGCCAAGTTGAGAATTTGGATCTTTCTTCGAATGCCTCAATCGACCTTAGCAATTGAATGAACGTCTCCTGTGTGGCATCATCCGCATCATCGTGGTTTCCCAAGAGATGAAGCAAATGGGAATAAATCTGTTTTTGCCAAACATCCATCATTGCTTGGAACGCACGATTTTTCAACGTTAAATCCGAGGACTTTAATCCTGGGAGCCATTCAGGCTGATCATATTTCTGGATTTCCTTCACCCTTGACAGTTGAGAAGCTTCGAAACATGAAAGGTTTAATCGTCAACGGAAATGTTCGGAAAACACCTTCATTTGCGAGTGCGCAAGAACCACAGGAGGGTGCCGCCACCTAAAAATGTGATGGTAGAGATTAATTCGGCTTGCGTGAATTCCATGCCCGCGAAATCCATGACGGCGTTTACCCGGATTTTTTCGATGAAAAATCGCTCTGCTCCATTGAACATGCAGTACAAAGCGAACAATGTGCCAGGGATCTTGAATCGCTTTCGAACGGACCAGAGTACGCAGAAGATTCCAGTTGCCATGAGGGTTTCGTAAAAAGCGGTCGGGTAAACCCCCGGATCTAAATAGGTGCCGTAACCTTCAAAAATGGGCCATGGGTCTGAGGGGCCTATGAGTTTCCCGGTGTAACCGGCCATTCGCTCGCCAAAAACTCCATTGACATTGTTGGGGAATGAATACGACCACATCCAGTCCGGCAGCCAACTGAGCCAATCGGGCATTGGATTTGAATTTGGGATGCCCCAGTCGCCATCTCCACTGACCTGGCATCCGATGCGTCCGACGCCATATCCGAGCATCAATCCGGGGGCAACGGAGTCCGCCAAATGCAAGAAATGTATGCCGTTCTTCTTGGCGTAAACATAAACAGCAAGTCCACCAACAATCAAACCACCGTAAATAGTGAGGCCACCGAGGAAATTGGAAAGAGAAGGATCTGTGAAAAATCGAACCAGTTCGTCTGGGTACTCAAACAGGTGGAACAGCTTGGCTCCTGCGACGCCTCCAATGGCAGCTGCAGCTACAATTCCACCGACATGGGTATGGGCTGGCACTTGGAGTTTTTCGGTTTTTATGGGCTTCGAACGAGTTGCGCGGGTTTCCCACCATTTCCATCCCACCATGAGTCCGGCGCAAACAATTCCGAGTCCAATACTGCCTTCTAAACTGAACAAATGAGACTGAGGTAAACCGCTGGAAAAAAGCTCTTTAGAGTTGTAGAATAAATAGATAAATTTCCATCCGATGAGGAATCCAATGAGACCTTGTGTCAGCCATTCGACAAACGACACAGGTCCACCGCTTTGCACGGTCACGGTGGATGCCTCAAAGATTCCCAGTTTTTGTTTGCGATCCATCTCCCGTTTGAGGGTGGCTGCGGCGGTGACAAAGGCAAGCGCAACGAAAAGGCCAAAGGAGTTGATCAACTTGAGCGCAGGGAAGTCCCATCCAAAAAGGTCAAAGAATGCGTGGTAGAGTGTTGGATACATTGAATCGATGGCGTTAATGGCGATGGCCTTGTATGAAACCAGCTGCTCGAATGGTTTGTAAACGAATTTCGGCGATTTCGTTGGCGGACACTTCTGAGGCGTCGACACCCACCCGGACGTATTCGGGTGTATATCCAAAGCGCAGTCCGTCTTCAACAGAATCTTCAAAAAGCACTTCGCGCGATTGCGCCAGGAACTGTTCGTAGTGGGCGCGCTGTTTTTTCAAGGACAGGGTTCGTAATATTTTTGTGCGCTCCTTACGAATGGGTACCGGAACGGATTCTTCCAAACGCACAGCCGTGGTTTTGTCACGTTCGGAGTAGGTGAAGACATGAAGATAGCTGATCGGCAGCCCTTGGAGGAATGAATACGTCTCTTGAAATGCATCTTCGTCTTCTCCTGGAAAGCCTGTGATGACGTCTACTCCGATGCTCGCGAGTGGCATCCTTTGCCGAATTCGTGCGATGCGTTCCGCGTACAGGTCGGTGCGGTAACGCCGGCGCATCGATTTTAAGATGCGATCCGATCCGCTTTGCAGCGGAATGTGAAAATGTGGCTGGAAGCGTTGGCTTCTGCTGACATAGTCAATGATGGTTTCATCCAAAAGATTCGGCTCTATGCTGCTGATTCGCATGCGAGGGACAGCGATGGCACGATCCAGCTCCTGCACGAGATCCAAGAAGTTCTCCCCAGTGCTTTTCCCAAAATCGCCGATATTCACTCCGGTCAAAACGATTTCCTTCGCACCTGAATCAACTGCTTTTCCAGCCATCTGAAGGGTTTCGGCAATCGTTGCATTCCGCGACCTGCCGCGTGCGAGTGGAATGGTGCAAAAGGAGCAAAAATAATCGCAGCCATCTTGGACTTTTAAAAAAGCCCGCGTTCGGTCATTGCTCGAAAATCCGGGAACAAAAGCCTTTACTTCTTTGATGGGATTGACATCAATGGCAGCGGGATCATCTGGCTGCATCTGGAGGAGATGCTTCGGGAGGTTGAATTTTTCCTGCGCGCCGAGGACGAGGTTTACGCCCTCAATTTGGCTGATTTCCTGGGGTTTTAGCTGCGCGTAGCAGCCAACAACGGCAACGAAAGCATCGGGATTTCCATTGCGCGCTCTCCGGACTGCGTTTCGGCATTTGGCGTCAGCTTGATCTGTAACGCTGCAGGTGTTAATCACAACAACATCAGGAGCATCATCGATTCCGACGCGCGCATAACCGGCGTCGGCCAAATCACGGGCTATCGTTGATGTTTCGCTGAAATTGAGCTTGCATCCAAGGGTGTGAAATGCCGCTGTTCCTCCGGGAGTCATGGAGCGAATTTAAACCAGAATGAAGGTGCTCATCCCTTATGTGGTCGGTTCATTATGAATTTTTGCAACCATTTGCGGATTTCGCTGTTATATTGCAACACCTGAATTCTGAAACCATTTCACATGCGCAATTTCTCTCTTAGTGCCATGGCACTCTTGTTGGCGTTAGCATCTAACGCTCAGACCTTCTCCAATGCCTCTTCGTCTCTGCCAGACAGTTACAACAGCGGTAACTGCGTTGGCTTCACCGACATGGACAACGATGGCTATGACGACATTGTTGTCTTGGATGGGTCTACGACTGTAAAAGTTTTGTACCAAAATGGTTCGGGCGAATTTACTGAAGTGAACTACGGGGATGTTTCAAATAACAACCAGTGGGGCATGACCATCGGCGATTACGATAACGATGGACACAAAGACGTTTTTTCGGGTGGAGCTTACGATGGCGTGCACGTGAAGCACATCGACGGAATAGGGCAGTGGTCAGACTTCGACCTCGAGAATGGCTCAATGTTCATGCAGGCCTGCAACTTTGCGGACATCGACAACGATGGCCAGCTCGATGTCTTCGGATGCCATGATGATGCGCTCTCACGCACTTGGAAAGGAAATGGTTCGGCGTTGGATTTCGATGCGGACCTCATCGACCTCACCAATTATGATTACAGCGACTACCCATCCACCGACCACAGTGGTAACTATGGAACGGTCTTCTGTGATTTCGATCATGATGGGGATTTGGATTTAACCATCGCGAAGTGCCGTCAGTTTGTTTCGGACCCAAATGACCCACGCCGCATCAACCAAATCTGGATGAACAACGGCGATGGCACATGGTCAGAAGTGGCGGAGGAGCGAGGTCTGGTCTTGAATGAGCAGAGCTGGACCGTAGACTACGCGGACTATGACAACGATGGGGACTTCGATTGTTACTTGACCAACCACTCAACCACCATGAAGTTGTTGCAAAACGATGGCAGTGGATACTTCACCGACGTTACGGACGAAGCGGGCTTGGGAGCTAGTGGTTTTGTGTTGCAAGCAAAGATGACTGACTTTGACAACGATGGATTCGTTGATGTTTTGATCTCAGGAGGTTTCCATTCTTATTTCCACAACAATGGAGACGGAACATTCACAGAGGTGAACACCTTCGTTGCTGGGGACACCATGCACAGCTTTGCTGTTGGAGATGTAAACCGAGACGGCTTTGCAGATTTGTACGCGAGCTACGGCAATGGATACAATAGTCCTGATAACAACAACGATGATATTTTATGGTTGAATCAAGGCAATGCCAATCATTGGATTGCTTTCGACTTGGAAGGCATTGAATCCAACAAAGACGCTGTTGGAGCGACCGTGGTGATCACGGGTGCCTTTGGCACGCAAATTCGAGAGGTTCGGGCAGGAGAAAGCTATGGCATCACCAACACATTTGCCTGCATGTTTGGATTGGGTGAAAATGAAAGCATTGAGACGGCCACCATTAATTGGCCAAGCGGTATGGTGACCATCATTGAGAATCCTGGCATCGACCAATACCACAACTTGCTCGAAGCACCATGCATGACGGATTTGATCCTGACTGTTAGTGGAGAGACATCCATTTGCCCAGGAGAAACGGTTGATTTGATCGTAGAAGGCGATTTTGCGAGTTACGCGTGGTCCAATGGAACCACGGAATCCACCTTGGTGGTGGGTGAGACCGGCAACTATAGCGTAACCGCTTACGACGCAGATGGATGTGCAGCCGTTTCAACGGTGGTGTCGGTGCAAGTCGTAACGGCTGAGGCTCCCGTGGTGACTGCACTGGGAGAATTGAGCTTCTGTGAAGGTGGTTCTGTTGATTTGGTGTCAGAGAGTTCAGGAGACTGGACATGGTCCAATGGAGAGGAAACGCAAAGCATTAACGTCACAGAGTCCGGCACGTATTTCTTGACAGTTACTGATATCTGCGGAAACGCAAATCCATCGGCGGAATTCATGGTGCTCGTATTGGAAGCACCTGATACACCGGTAATCACGGGTCCTTCTGAATTAGACGGACCGCAAGTCATCACACTGGAGTCATCTTCAGAAACAACCCATTGGTATGACTCCGAGACTGCCTCTGAAGCAATGGCCGTTGGAGCAACTTACGAGTTGGACGCACAATCGTCAACAACCGTATGGGTCGAGGACATCTCAGCTGAAGATATGGTCGAAGGATCAGGAGGTCGCGCTGACACAGGTGATGGTCAATACCATGATAACAGCATTCGTTGGTTGCTATTCGATGCATACGAAGACATCGTGATCCGCAGCGTTGACGTTTATGCGAACGGCGCGGGTGACCGCGAAATCGGTGTCGTTGATTCTGAAGGCAACGTGGTGGCATCCGCTGTCTTCGAAGTTGCTGATGGCATGAACACTCTTGAGCTGGATTTTGAGTTGGAGCAGGGCAACGATTACGGCTTGCGTAGTTTGGATAATGATCCTCAGCTGTGGCGTGACGCCCCAGATACAGAGATGGCTTATCCTTATGCCATTGGGGATTTGGCTTCAATTACGCAGAGCACAGCTGGTGGAAACAATGCGTATAATTATTACTACTTCTTCTACAATTGGGTGGTTCAGACTCCATCCATTGCATGTGCATCGGAACGCATTCCTTTCACCATCAATGTGACCGGAATATCAGAAGATTTTGAGGTCACGTTGGATTTGTATCCGAATCCCTCCAATGGACGCGTTCAATTGAATGCGAATGGAATGTCCAACACACCATTCGAGTGGAGTTTGATGTCGACTACCGGAATGCTTGTCGATCAGGGCATGGCCACATCAGGTGAATGGTTGGATTGGTCAGACTTGGCCAAAGGCACGTATGTGTTCCGATTGAACTCAGAAGAAGGCGCCATGATTAAGCAGGTGATCTTGCAGTAAGAATTGGAATTTCTGATGAAAAAAGAACAGCAGCCAGAAGGCTGCTGTTTTTTTTTATCTCAAGGAATGGGTGGGGACTGCTTGATTAAATCCGCTCAACATCCGTGCCGAATATTCCCTGAGACGCACGTTCAAAGGCGTCCGCCTGTCCCCGTCTGATTTCCACGATGATGGTGCACGATTCCAAAAAGATTTGTTCTGTCGGCTTTGCCTTCCACTTATCGAAGTGATTCATAATGGCTCCCATTAGATCGTATGGAAACGAAACCTTGAAGGTGGTCAAAAGGACTTCTTCTTTTATTTCAGCGGCTTCGAGCGCGCAGCGCGTAGCCGTTCGATAGGCTTCAATTAGCCCGCCAACACCCAGCTTGGTACCTCCGAAATACCGGATCACCACTCCGAGGCAGTTGGTTACGTTCATGCTTTTGAACGCTCCTAATATGGGTGGGCCAGCACTATTGCTGGGTTCGCCATCATCGGATGTCTTCCAAGTATCGCCATGGATTCCAAGCCGATAGGCATATGCATGGTGCCGGGCATCGTGGTACTTTTTTCTGAGGCTTTTCAAATGATCATCGACTTCATCTTCAGCCTTTAGCGGAAATACGTAACCAAAATGCTTCGAACCCTTGACTTTATACATGCCGGAGGCGGGACCGGCTAATGTCAGAAATGAGTCTTGAGGTTGCATGTGTTCCGGCATGATTGGACAGTAACCTTTACCCGTTTTTGTGGGAACTGTATTCTGGAATGAGTGCGTGCAAAAGCGATAATGTTTCTTGATGAGCGCCTTTGGTTTGAGAGAGGGCAATGATGCGCTCAACGTCCATTGCCTTTAAGGAAGGTGGGGTGTTGGCACGCATGATCTTTGGATGATGCGTTGGCAGGAGAGACTCGCGTTTCGAAAGTAACTCCTCGTGCATCTTTTCGCCAGGCCTCAGTCCGGTGATCGCTACTTCAATGTCCTTTCCTTCTTCCATTCCGGCCAAGGCAATCATCTTCTTTGCAAGGTCCATGATCTTGATGGACTGTCCCATATCAAAGACGAATACATCGTCTTGTTTTCCTAAGGCTGCAGCTTCAAGAACAAGAGATACGGCTTCGGGAATGGTCATGAAATAGCGAGTGACTTCTTTGTCCGTCACTGTGATCGGGCCGCCAGCTTCAATTTGCTTTTTGAAAAGTGGAATGACGGATCCGTTGCTGCCGAGTACGTTTCCAAAACGGGTGATAACGCACTGGGTTTTGGACGTCGCTGCACGTTGCAACACCAAGAGTTCTGCGAGGCGTTTGGTGGCTCCCATGACGCTTGTGGGGTTCACGGCTTTGTCAGTGGATATGAAGATAAATCGGGGGCACCCCGATGCCTCGGCCGCCATTAGTACGTTTAGGCTTCCCATGGCATTGGTGTCGAAAGCCTGCCAAGGTTGCTTTTCCATCATGGGCACATGCTTGTATGCGGCTGCATGAAAGACTACATCCGGTTGGAATGATTGCAGCGTGTCATGAATCTGCTCCGCGTCACGTACATCGCCTATTTGGAGGTCGACCGTTGCCTCAACTCCCAATTGTACGAGTTCCAGATGGAGATCGTGCATCGGGGTTTCAGCTTGGTCAATAGCCAGTAGCACAGCGGGCTGGTAACCGAGCAGTTGACGAACCAATTCAGATCCAATGGACCCTGCAGCTCCTGTGACGACAACCCGCTTCCCATGCATATTTTCATGGATGGGATGGGAATTCAATTCAATGGGTTCCCGTCCCAATAAATCTTCGATGCGCAACTCTTTGATTTGACCAAAGGATAAGGCGCCATTGATCCAGCGTTCCACCGGGGGTACATCCAATGGACGAACGCCGTGACGCAGTGCGAGATCAACCATCACGCGTCGCTTTTCTTTGTCGAGATTTTGAATGGAGAGGATCATTTGATCCACGCGTCCATCCGCAAACATCATCTCGGCTTGGTGGGGATTGAGAATGTCAATCCCTTCGATTTTTTTACCGATTTTATTTCGGTCATCGTCGATGAAGGCAATCAATTTCATTCCGGACTCACCCAGCTCTCGATCGATCGCCTCTTTGGCCAAAAGACCTGCTTCGCCAGCGCCATAAATGGCAATGTGGGTTTTCACCCCCGGATGTCTCTTGTTCTGGAGGTAGAGCCACTTGACAACCCAACGACTGGAAACCATAATTGCAGTGGTCAAAATCCACTCTATGCCTAAAATGCTGAATGGAATCCAGTAGGGGGCATTTCCCAATTGAGCAGCGATGAGGTTGGCGCTAGCGAAGACCAATGTGACCGCGCTCGTGCACATGGCAATTCGCTTGACATCTTCCAGTCCGGTGTGCCGGATGATTCCAGCGGATGTGCTGAATAGTAAGAATGCTGCCAGTCGTGCCGTGATGAAAACAGGCAGAAAAGCCTTCCAAATCATCCATTCTGCTTCGGGGATTCTAAATTCAAATCGGAGCAGAGCAGCAGTGTAGAGTGCAAGAATGCTCACGCTGATGTCTACAACGGTCACTATCCAGCGGGGCGCATGTCTTTTTGGAAGGAGAACGTTCAGCATCTGAGCATCATCCTTCGAAGCACAATGAAAGAATGAAGGAACGTGTTTTCAGTCCTTCCAAAGGGGCCGAAAATTCGGACTCGTCTTGGATCAGGATGTTTCTGCGGCCCATTTCAAATTTGCCTTCAAGACTGAATTTAAAAAAAGGCAGAAAAAAATCAACCCCTGCACCGATATCGATCGACGAATTGCCCGATTCTAAGCGTAAAATGTATTCGCTCTGCAATTGCTGGTTCGTCTCTTCTTGGGATTGCATGTCTTTGCTTAGCTTACCACCTACCAGCGCGAAAGCAGCCATATTTCCGATTCGATCTGTGCGCAGCTTGAGAAGCAAGGGGAAATTGAGGTAAACGGCTTCAGTGCGTCTGCTTTTGATGGCAATATCATCTTCCTCTTGGAAATGGTATTCCAACGTACGATCTTGAAAGGACAGGCCGGGTAAAAAGCGCAATCGAACATTTTTTGTCATGTTCCATGAGGCAACCAAGGCTAGATTAAAACCGGCTTGGGGTTGGTTAACCAATTGGATTAAGCTGTCTGAAAATGTGAAATCTGGTCGCTGAATGATATTGAAATCACTTTGGTTTCCCGCAAGGCAGAATCCGAAATGGTATTTCTTGGCATCAAATGCAGCGAGATTTTTTCGCCCACCTTGCGCTTGGCTTGCCCATGAGACGAGGAAGATGAACCCGCACAATGTCGCCGTCCTCATCATGCTGCGCAAGACTGTGTTTTGGGAAGGGTCGAAAGGAATCGGCTGCATGCGTTTGAAGCGGAAGTTAGAATACAAAGCTATAACGGAGTGAACGAAGAAAAAATTGGATGCGAATTGATTCAGCTTGCCCAAATTTTAGGCCATATGAAGGCGAAAATTGCAGCAATGAAAAGGCCAGCAAATGACCATGCCATTGCTGCCATGCCTAGATAGAAAACAGGGGAGAAGAATACTTCGATATTGGATTGTTGACGCTGGACAATGCTCATGCGGTCAGATTCCAGTAAGAGCGGATTGTCCGTGACCAGCTCTTCAAAGCTCGCATCGTTTAGGATTTGAGCTTCTACTTGCTGCATTTTGATGGCTTTGCGTGCTTCCAATGCATCCGAAGCAATTCCATAGTACCAAATGCCCAACCCCAAGGGCAGCAACAAGGCGAATGAAAGTGTTTTTCGAGAAGCGAATTTCCACCGTTCCAGAAAGTCTAGCCCATGCTGTTGGAAAGCATGGTGCGTTCCCAGAGCTGCAACGGAGGTAAGTAGGGCCAGGTTCAGGAGGATGCCATATTGTGTGGAATCCTCCCACGTCCAGGTGCCCAGCGCATAGTATTTCATCGCTAGCCATGCCAGCGGTCCGCCCACATATAAAAGCCGAAGCTTATCCATTCATAGAGGATAAGAAGTCTTCGTTGCTTCGTGTTTGTTCCATTCGGTCTTTCATGAATTCCATCGCTTCGACGGAGTTCATGTCAGCGAGGTGCTTGCGTAAAATCCAAATGCGTTGCAACGTCTCCTTGTCCATGAGTAAATCCTCGCGCCGGGTTCCGGATGACAAGATGTCGATGGCTGGGTAGATCCTCCGATTGGAGATACGACGATCAAGCTGCAACTCCATGTTTCCTGTGCCTTTGAATTCTTCAAAGATTACTTCGTCCATTTTCGAACCGGTCTCTGTGAGGGCGGTAGAAATGATGGACAAGGATCCGCCGTTTTCTATGTTTCGAGCAGCGCCAAAGAAGCGTTTGGGCTTTTGCAAGGCATTCGCCTCGACGCCGCCACTCAAAATCTTACCCGAACTCGGGGAAACAGTGTTGTAAGCACGTGCCAATCGCGTAATTGAATCGAGCAAGATGCAGACATCGTGCCCGCATTCCACCATACGCTTGGCCTTTTCCAAAACTAAATTGGCGATACGAACATGGCGATCGGCAGGCTCATCGAATGTAGATGCGATTACTTCCGCATTCACGCTTCGTTTCATATCGGTCACTTCCTCCGGTCGCTCGTCAATCAACAAGATGAGCAGGTAAACTTCTGGGTGGTTTAATGCAATCGCATTTGCCACATCCTTCAATAATGTGGTCTTTCCCGTCTTAGGCTGCGACACAAGCATTCCACGTTGGCCTTTGCCAATAGGGGCAAAGAGGTCCATGAGGCGGGTACTGATGTTCCCGCCACGCGTGCTCAACTTGAATTTCTCTTGTGGGAACAGTGGCGTTAGGAATTTGAACGGAATCCGGTCCCGCACCCACTCGGGTGATCTGCCGTTCACGCTCATGACGTCAATCAATGGATAGAATTTCTCTCCAAGTCGTGGAGGACGCACTTTCGCAATGACAGTGTCGCCTGTTTGGAGGGAGTATTGTTTGATTTGCCGGGAGGTGATGTACACGTCATCCGGTGAATTCAAATAGTTGTAGTCCGCGGATCGCAAGAAACCGAAGCCTTCTTGCTGGATTTCGAGCACTCCTTCCGCGGTGATGATGCCATCAAAGTTGAAGCCATGCTCTTCCGGCTCGCTCAAGTAGCGATCCTTCTTATCATTGCGTCCATTTCTGCGATCGTTTCCTCTGCGGTCATTTCCGCGTCGATCGTTATCGCGTCGATCGTTATCGCGTCGGTCGTTATCGCGTCGATCGTTGTCGCGTCGATCGTTTCCACGTCGATCGTTTCCACGTCGATCGTTGTTCCGTCGTTCACCACGCTCATCGTTCTGCTTGTCGTCTCCGCGCTTGTCTTCGCTTTTTTTGTCATCATCACGCTTTTCGCTGCCTCTCTTATCATCTCGGCGCTTGTCATTTCGTCCTTTGTCATTGGAACGTTTTTCCGATGAGCCTGAGGTTACTTCTGTTTCTGCCGTTCCGTCTTCTTTTTTCGCATTGGAAGAAGGAGCGTCCTCCGCGGTGGCATTTTTCTTGGCTCGGCGCTCGCGAATGGCATCACCGGGCTGGCGCTTGCCTTTTGAATCTTCGCGCGTTGAAGATTCGGCCTCTTTGGAATTTGAGGCTTCTTTTTTGGCGGGACGCGGAGGACGGGAAGTCTTTGGCTTCACCTGCTCTCCAGTCGCTTCTTCAAGGTTGGTTTTTTTGGACCGGTTGGCGGCTGTTTTGGGCTTCGATTGAGCCTTTTTGTTTTCGCCAGGACGCAATGCTTGTTCGTCTAAAATGCTGTAAACAAGATCTTGTTTCTTCAGTTTTTCGAGTCGGCTGATTCCGAGTTTTTTTGCGATTTCCTTGAGTTCAAGGACCTTTTTCGCATTGAGTTCAATGATGTCGTACATCAATTATTGTATCAATAGTATGGTAAATGCTTGTGGGGTGTGTCCTTCTTCTAGGACCAGAGCTTTGTTAAAAGCCCTTTAATTTTCAAAGATGAAAGTGGTAGAACGAATCTAGGATATTCGCGCATTCGTTGAATGCATCCTGAGAAGGACACTGCAATGATACGGAAAAAAGATTAAACTCGTTCTCTCCTTATCCGATCTCCTAGTTCGATGACCTTCATGTTTTGTAATGCTCCGTTCTTGATATCGAATTTAATGAGGGTTCTTTTCTGATGGAATCCTTGCATGCCGCAGGCCCCAGGATTTAAGTACAAGCCTCCCCAACTTTTGTCTTGTTTCACGAGAAGGAGATGGCTGTGCCCGCAAATAAAAACGTTAGGTCGGTGACTGAGCAATGACCTGCGCACACCTTTCGCATAACGCCCGGGCCTGCCGCCGATGTGCGTCATGAAAAATTTGATGCCTTCAATGTCCCAGCTTAATTCTGCCGCGCATTCAGATCGAATTACATGGCTATCAATGTTGCCAAATACAATTCGCGCTTTTTGAGGCTGTAGGGCTTTAATGGCATCGATGACTTCAAGGGATCCGATATCGCCAGCGTGCCAGATTTCATCGCAATCTCCGAGGTGGTGATTGAGTCGTTGATCCCAATAACCGTGGTTGTCGGATAGTAGTCCGATCGTCATGCTTCAATTGAGTTCGATGATTGTATCATGATTTGAGCTTAATTTCGAGGCGTTGTGCTAAATAAAACAATTTGAGCGTGCATTCAATACATCCCAAGGTCTTCATGTTCTTCGTTTTGATTTTCTGTGTTCATGGAAGTCAAGCCTTTTCTCAATCAAATGATAAAAAGGCGACAAAACGATACAGCCAAGCCACTGAATTATACGGCCAAGGAATGCGAGTGGAGGCTTTGGTGAAGCTGGATGAAGCCATTCGAATCGATGCGGATTTTTTTGACGCCTTCATGTTGAAAGGTCAAATTTTTGCGGAGTTGAATGAATGGAACAAAGGAGTTGACGCGTTGAATCGGGCATTTGAAATAGCACCCTTTGAGCGAGAGCACTGGCAAGAACTGTTGATATCAATGTGCCACCGAGGCGGGATGTACAAAGAAGCTTATCACGCGCTCGAAGTGGGCGAAGAAATCCGTGGTTGGCAGATGCAGAGCGATCTTTTGGAAAGCTCTGTTCGATTCGCGAATGCTGCCATCGATGCGCCATCTGAATTTCATCCCACCGCGCTTTTGGGCGATGTGAATTCGGAATTATCCGAGTATTACCCGGCCTTGTATTCCAGCGGTGACCGAATGGTATTTACCCGAGAATTAGTTAACGCCAATGAACCTTTCGGTCAAGAGGACTTCTACGAAGCTAGAAAGGAGGGAGATGAATGGTGGATCGTTCGTCCTATTGGTGAAATCAATACGCCGCGAAACGAAGGAGCTCCCTCGATCCGTGGGGATGGACGTCTCTTGGTATTTACGGCTTGTGCTGGAATTGATGGTTCATACGGAATCCGCACAGGTGCGGGTTCGTGCGATTTATTTCAAAGCGACTACAATGTTTTATCCTCCTCCTATAATGTAGCGGTAAACTTGGATGAGTTGAATTCATCGAAATGGGAAAGCCAACCCGCCTTAAGTGCAGATGGCCAGTTTTTGTTCTTTGTGCGTGCTTTTCGTTCGACGGAGACAGGAGAGGTGGTGCAGGATATTTATGTGAGTGCACGCAGCGATAAAGGCGAATGGCTACCAGCCGCTCCTTTGCCGGGTACAATTAATTCCAAAGGAAGGGAAGAGAATCCTTTTCTTCATTCGGATGGTGTTTCCCTGTATTTTGCTTCTGATGGATTACCAGGAATGGGGGGCATGGATTTGTTCGTGAGTCGAAAGCAGGATGATGGCACGTGGTCCGAACCAGAAAATTTAGGTTACCCCATCAATACACATGGAAACGAGAATAGCTTGCAAGTCTTCGCGGACGGCAGCCATGCCATCTTTGCAACCGATCGGAGTGACGCGGGAAATTTGGATCTGTGGGAATTTGAATTGCCCTTGGAAGTCAGTGCCTCGGAGGTGGCCTTGTGGACGGGCGAAGTGCGGGATAAGTCGGGCGAGGCCATTGAGGCTAAGGTTCAAGTGCTGGATTTGTCAGGGAGATTGTTGAGCACGCAGAATTCAGATCCGATTGACGGCCAATTCACGTTGTCATTCACGACAGCTGAAGACGTGGTGATTCAAATTGAGCATCCGGATTTCGCGTTTTATAGCACCACTCTTTCACCCGATTCCGAGCTGGATTCTTTTGTATCCATTGACCTCCAAAAATTGGAAGTAGGCATTACGATGACGTTGCGTGACGTGCGTTTTGAAAAGTCATCGGCAGAGTTGGACGGTAGCTTTCAACCCGAACTTGAGCAATTGGCTAAAACCATGTTGCAGTCCGAGATTCGCATTGAGATTTTGGGCCATACCGATTCCGACGGTACCGTAGAAACGAACCTTGCATTAAGCGAGTTGCGCGCAGAGGCCGTGGCTCAATTTCTCGAAGATCGTGGAGTGGAAAGAGGGAGAATGGAATTGCGCGGCTTGGGGGAGACGGAGCCGATTGCCTCCAATGAGACCGAAGAAGGCAGAGCTGAGAATCGCCGGACAG
>Ga0206125_10003597_pt1 | contig 14580 bp, 17 predicted proteins | sample Helgoland_Spring_4_FD_148598 | JGI IMG/M metagenome (GOLD analysis project Ga0206125, IMG submission 148598) | Pelagic subsurface seawater microbial communities from Kabeltonne, Helgoland, North Sea - Helgoland_Spring_Bloom_20160331_1 | ecosystem: Environmental > Aquatic > Marine > Epipelagic ... | reverse complement strand
GAATTGGATGGATGTTCCAACATTATAGCTGTTATCATCATACCCTGAAACAGTAGCAGATTGTGTAAAGTTTAATTTTCCTTCTAAGGTATTAGCAGCATGAATAGTAGCATTAGTTCCATCTTGAGTAGTCATTACAGACCACCACCCCCCATCAAAGAAAGGTAAATATAAACTTGCACTAATTGATTGATCAGTTTCGTCAGGAATAAACTTTAAGGTAGCATAAGTATTATAAGGGTCTGGTATTGATCCCGAATATGATCCACTTACAAGTGCTGATCCTGTATATTCTAATACTACAGTAGGACTTGCATCATTTATACTCCATAAAGATTGAGAAAATTGTGTTGGGTTTGGTATGCCTGGAGTTTTGAATCTAAATTGAACAGTATTAGCTACATCATTACTTGCACCCCATTTAGGATTTAATGCCCATTCACTTTCAAAGAAAGCAGTACCTCTAGTATTATAGGAAAAATTAAATTCATTTTGTTCTAAATTTCTATCTGAATAGTCTGTTCTATCATTACCCCCAAACTCATTTATTTTTAATATTGTATCGGGAATACCATAAGATGTTATTAATGCTCTTAAACCAGCTATTGTACCTTTAGTTTTAAGTAAATAAGGTATATTGTGGTAAATACGTTTATATAAACGCTTATTTACCCCGTCTAATGGGATAACATCATTTGAAGAAGATATTTTAGTATCTACATATTCATACCCAGTAGGTGCGTTTAAACTACCAGTTATTTCCGGAAAAGGAAATAAACTACCAGAAGGAGTTAATCCTAAAAAGGCAGTAAATAAATCATCAGTATTAAAATTATTAGAATATAATTTAACCCCAAAATCTCTAATAGCTTCTGCTACTAAATCTCTAGAAATACCATATTCTAAACGGTTATCTGCATTAAATTTATTAACTATATCTTTTACATATATCCAAATATTATCATAATGTTGGCCAACCATATCAACAAATAATTCATACTGGGCATTTTCTGAGTCATCTCTTAAATATTCAGGTATAGCCCAATATAACCAATCTTTATTATTTTGATCAGAATTTGAAGCTGATAAGGCCATACCTCCGTAATAAACATTAGAAGAATCGGCACTACCTATCCAACTCAATACAGCAGCAGAACCTGTTGATGCTAAATTATAGGGAGGAGAGGTATTAGTTTTTGGATAAGAGTATAAGGACCCACTATTATAGTATAAAAACTTTTCATATCCATCAAAATTTTGAATAATACTTTCTATTTGAGAATTAAGTGTTGCTTTACTTGAACTAAAAGCTGTTGTAGTAGTTGTTGCTCCCGATATTTGTTCTAATTCTAAACTTATTTGTTTACTAGAAGATTCAATTAATCCTACTTTGTAATAAAAATTTTCTAATCTAGTTTTAGCAGAACTAAAATGTATAAATTCCGAAAAATTTTCATAATTAACATTTACATTAATTTCTTTTTGATGTAAAAGGTTTTGTAATTCATTATAAGAACTTGTTAATTCTGTATTTGTAAGAAGTTCATATGAAAATTCTTGACTAGCTTTTCCTGTTGTTGAACCAAGTTCTATATTAAAATTAGGTCCCTGAATAAAAGTAAAATCATCGGGGATTGTTATATTAAATGGGAAATTTATTTGGTATGCTTGGGGGGTTGAAATTTCTTCAACTATCCAAAATTGAGATTTTAAATTGTATTGATTTGGTAAAGGTTCATATAATTTAATTAAAACCGAACCATCATTTATTTGAATATTATTTGCAATAATAGTTTCATTAGAACCAAAATTTAAATAAAAATCAACAAAATATTCAGCCTCTTCTCTATATTGTATAAATTCGGTTGTAGAAGATAAAATTAAACCTTCTTCAATTTGATTACTAGAAATTTCTATCTCAGTTCTGTTAGAACTAATATTTGATATAAAATATTTTTCATCTGGGGAGGATGATAATCTTTTTCTATAAAAAGTATAATTTGTAAAGTAGGTATCTATATCAAACCCTAAATCTTCTAAATTATTTTGTGGGTTTAAAAGAACATCACCTTCTTTAATACTATACCCATTTAAATCTTCTGTAAAGGATATTAAAGTTTGATTTTCATCATATACAGATAATTCAATATAATCCGTAGATCCTGTAAAGGCTGTATCAAGAACAGATACAGAAAGTAATTCTTCATCAGAAGTACTATAATCCTGAGTTTCAAAAGTTTGTGGATTTATTGGTATAATTTTAACTTCTTCCATACTTTATTAATTATCTGTAGATGAAAGTAATGTAAAATTGTTAGTTTCTTGAGATATTGGAGTTTCTTCAAGTTCAGGTACTTCTAAACTTTGTTTAATACTATTTACCTCTTCAGTAAGTTCTTCAACATTTCCTTCTAAACTATTAACATCTAAATTTAATTTTTTTCCTGTTCTTATTTCAATATTTTCAATTTGAGATCCTAATAAATCTTTTCTTAATTGAGTAATTTCTGCTTGTAATGCTTCTATTTCTTCTACATTTCTTTCAAAATTAATATATTCTCCACTTTGTCTAACTAAAAATTCATGGGAATTAGTTTCACCATTGGGGGGAATATCATAAAAAAGACTGTTGTATAATTCAAAAAATTTATCTACAGAAGGTTGTTGTGCTAAATCTTCTGCGACACTAGTAATACCTAATTCTGTAAAACTTGTATTAATAGTTTTAGCATATTGTATTTTATTAAATACATTTTTTAAAAGGTCTATCTTTTTTTCTACCATTATCCATTAACTACTTTGAAATAATATTGATCATCTTTTACAATAGTGCTTCCACTTATTGTTGTTTTTATTAATATTTTATAATATCTTTCAGGTTCTAACCCATTCATGTAAATATCAAAATAATTTCCATTTGAGTCACAACTTATTTTTGTAAAATTAGTATCAAAATCTACTACATATTCATCTGTGTCTAAATCTTTAACAGCATATAATGAACTACTATTTAAAAAATTATTAGTAGTAAATATAGAAGCGGTTTGAAAAGTTCTAACTGGAAAATCTTCTCTTACATTTAATCTAAATCTATTTATGCTACTACTATAAAATGTTCCTGGGTTGTTATCTAATGCTACAAATAAATCTGCAGTATCAATTTCTGATAAACTACCTGTTTCAAAAGAAGAATCATCCCACTTTATTTCTAAACATGGTGGGTATATAGTATTAGTATCTACTGAGTAAAACTGCATTATTGGTTGAATAGCATCTGAAGGGCTAAATTCAATCGCATCTTCCCATTTTACTATAAATCCTTGATTTTCAATACTAGTATAACTTCCTATTGATTTTGAAGATGAATACCATACTTTTACAATATCAGATACATTAACATTAAGATCTTTTGTTGTTCTATAATCAAAAAGTTGTGTTGGGGTTAAAGATGTATTGTAAGGGTCGGATGAACCTGTATACCAATTACCTCCTCCTAAAAAACTTCCAGAATAAGACCCAGTTACATAATCACTAAATCCTGTATTTAACCATTGAGTTCCCCCAGAACCAGAAAATGTTCTATATCTCCAACTTACACCATTACTAGTAAAAGGTGAATCTAAATAAGTACCACTTCCATTATTCCAAGATCCAGATACAGGGTATAATTCTAACATAGTATCAGCAATAACACCTTGAGCAGTTGCTATATAGCATTTTAAACTACTAGAAAAATTCATTCCCCCTACTTTATTATCTATAATATTTTCAATTTCATCTTGATCAAATTTAACTAAAAATCTAAATACTTGTGGTACTGGGTCATAGTTAACGTTTAGATTTCCAATTTCAATTATGGAATCTATCCCAGTATTCATTTTAGGATAAAACGAATAAATACTAGCGTCTTTTGTGGGAAATAATTTATATACTGCCATTTTATAATGTTACTACTTTTCCTTTAATATCTTGGTTTAAATATTTTACTTCAAAAATACTTGGGTCTATAGAAGGATAAATTACTTTTCCTTGTGTAGCACCACTTATATCATAAGCATATTGAGAATATCCTAAATTAACCCCTGCTTTATTAGATATTAATATTTGATTTACGGTTTGTACTCCATTTATTTTATCTAATAATAATTCAATGTTTTTTAATAAAATTGGTTGATTTATTTGCCAGTTATTTATATTAAAATAAGTTTGAAGTTCACTTATACACCTTGTTAAAACTTCACTATTATTAAAGTTTGGAGCTGTTATTATTTCAAAGTCTACTGCAATGTTTATTACAAATGCATCTTTTATACCTATTGAATCCCCAATTATCCTATATTGATTAATATATGATTTTAAATTATTCTTTAAAGTACTAGAAGCAGTTGTTAAATTGTTATTTATATTATATGATAAAACATATATATCTAAAGTATTATTTCCTTGATTTGCAGTAGGTTGTTGAGAATAAGCCTTTGATATAATACCATATTTAGAAGGCATACTTAAAGCTCTAACTAAATAATCGTCTGCTGTAACATTTCTTAACTGTGAGTTAAAGTTTGATAAAGCATTTTGTCTTATTTCTTCAACATTATCTCCATTATTACCCCCACTAGCGGCATTTGAATTATTTGCTGCTACTGAATCGAATATATATTGAGCAGTAATATTATTTAAATTATTATTTAAAAATTTAACAGTTGAAGTATTTAAATTAGTTACAGTGTTTGCAATTGAATTTGAATTTACTCCCCCACCAGTTACGTACCTTACAGTTAAAGTTGTATTTGAAGGTGCTATACCATAAGTATTTGTGAATATAAAATTAGTAGGAGAATAAGCAGTTGTTAACTTATTTCTTTCATAAGGTAAACCTAAGCCAATATTTTTTGGGTCTGGAGTTATTTCTTCATCTGTATCTGATGGATTACCTGATCCAAATTGTATTTGTAACGATCCACTATTTAAAAAACGAGTTGCAAATCTACGTTGAACTTGTTTTGTTTGTAATATATAGGGAGTGTCATTACTGTTTTGATAATTATTAGGATCATTGATGTTAGTATTCTTAATAGAATCAAAAACTGTTTCTTGACCTAAATTATCTACTTCATAATATTCATTTCCATCACTATCAAAAACATCTATTATTCCTCCTATGTTTAATGAATCTATAGTTACAGTTGGAAATTCTTGATGATCTCCAAAACTAAAAGTTGTAGTGTTAATAGTACCTGATGTAGCCTTTCTTGTCTTTTTTAACAAGTAATATGTAGGCTCATTTGAAGATATTTGAGCTATACTTATTGTAGTTGGGTCTGAAGAGTTTGATATAGAAAAATCTATAGGGTCTTCAATATTAAAAGATGTTGAAGTAGTTGTTGAAGTTACTTGTGTATTTTGTTCTATAAATAATGCATAGCTAAAATCAGGAACGGTTCCACTTAGTGAAGAAGATGCTGGAATAAGTTGGAAGAAATCTAAATCAACACTTGATAATCCTGTTGTTTTAGGTTTATATCCAAACATATAAGCTAAGTCATATATGTTATTTGTTTGTCTTACATATTGTAAGTAAGTTTCTTGTAATTGATTATCTAAATAAAAAGATAAAACATCTCCTACATATGAAGCTTGTTCCATAAACATAATACCAGGTGATGAAGGACTAAAGTCTGTATATGTTGTTGGGAAATAGGTTTGTGAGAAATTGATCAATTGAGATCTAAAATCTGTAAAATCTTTATTTAAATACTTTATGTCTCTTATTACTGCCATTATGAAAAGCTTAATTCTAATTGATCATTAATACCTGTATCTCTTACATTATATTTTATTGAAACCATAATAGTATTAAAATCCGGGTTTTGAAATGTTTCTACAGATTGGATTAATACATTAGGAAAATTATTTAATATTTTTTGTTGGATATCTTCTTTTATAAAATCTAAATTATCATTTGTAATTTGTTCAAAAACATATTTTCTTAATCCTGCTCCAAATGAAGGGTTTCCTGGTCTTTCTCCTGGATTTGTTAAGAAATAATTAATTAAATTGTTCTTTATTGCATCTTTAGTTTGGTAATTAGATATAAAAACCGCTTCACCATTTAAAGGTAAATCAAAACCAATAGCTACACTTGGTCTTAAATCATTAGGGAATATTTTAGTTGCTGCAAATGCCATTATTTACCTCCCATTAATCCCATAATTTGATTCATTGATACTTCACCTTGTGGTAACTGACCATTTGGAGAAGCTGTATCTATTGTTCCATTTACTTGTAAAGGTATGTTATTTGTAGTTGCAGACATAGTTCCATTAGCTCCTGGTCTCATACCATCTAAAACGCCCATCATATTTTCTCTTAATTTAAGTTTTTCATCCTGTGGGAGTGATTGTTGTGGTGTTTGAGAAGAAATTTTATTTGCTAAATTCTCCGTTGGTTGTTTTGGAGAACGGACTGCTTCCATAAGAACATCTTTTAATTCTTCTTGAATTGCTTCCTTTACTGTTTCTTTTATTATTTTTTTTAAATCATTGATCTTCATATATGATAATTTATTATAAATATTAGATTAAAATGCTTTTAAATTATTTGAGGTTATATAAAACGCTAACTCATCTATTAGTATTTGATCTGATGAACTAAATGATGGTTCTCCTTTTAATTGTATTACTCCTTGTTTATTTTTAGCTACCGCACGTCGACGTTTTAACTGCCCTACTCCATCTATAGTTACTACTTCCATAGCAAACCCATTAACATTAGTTAAAACTGGAGTTCCTTCTGCTGCTGTTTCTTCTGTTAAATCTAATAGTTCTTGGGATATAGATTCATATTCTAAATCTTCATTATTAGCACATTCTTCAGTTAATTGATCTATACCTTTTAATAATAATACTATAGCAATTAAAGCTGCAACTAAAAATATTAAAGCAATTATAATTTGTTTATTTAAATCTTTATTTTGTTTTTCTAGTTCTTTTATAAAATCAGATACTGACTGAAGGTTTCCAATTACACTATAAGGAACTCCAACTCCTGGGGGTACTGCTACTGGAAATGGGAGGTTATCTATTGTTAATTTTAATTCTTTTAATTTTATAGCTATAATAGAAAATACAGCTGCTAAAGTTGTATTAATTGCTAGAGCAATATAAATTTGATTTAATTGTTTTACAACTCTATTTCTTCTTTTAATATTATTTTTTAATACATCAGGTGTTGGGCATACCTTTAATTCTTTCTGTGTTAATTTTGTAATACCAAATGCAATTAGTAAACCAATAGCTAAAGGAATTAATTTTCCTTTAATTATATTAACTACATTCATAATTTGTTTCCTACGAGCTACTAATACTTTTTCAGGTATAGATAAATATAATTGATTTATTTTAGACTTTGCGTTATCTATTTCATTATTAACTTCATTTATAGCTTCATCTACAGCTACATCTATATTAGTTAAAGATATAGTAATTAAATCCGATTTAATTTTATTATCTAAGGTTTTAATTTCTTGAGTAGTAGGGGCATATCCTCCTTTAGCATATAATAATTTAGGATTTAGAATAACAATATCATTATCTCTAATCTTAACTTCTTTTTCTTCTTTTTTACCTGTTTCTGGGTCTTTTATTATTATAGTTACTGTAGAAGGTAGTACGGCTACTTTTAATTTAAGATCAAAATTTCCGTCTTTATCTGTTTCAAATCGAGATATCCTTTCATTAGCTATGTTTTGTTTTCTGTTAGATAAATAATCTTCTAATTTTTTAGATGCTACACTTTTTTCAACTAAATAATATTTTCCCCTATATGCAAATTGATCAGCTTCTGGTGGAAGAGATAGGATTTCTTCTTTAGGTGTTGATGGTGTATATTGTTTTGGACCAAATTCAAAAAATGAGTTTTTACCTCCTGAATATCTTATATTTGGATTTATGTCAAAATCACTTTCCTTAGATGTTCCATTTAAAATACCTTTACCTCTAGATATTATTGTTTTTATGTTTAAAGTAATATTTCTATCTTTTACTTCAGTTCTTAATTTTTTATTTTCTTGACTTTCTACTCGAGCTTCAGCTCTTAATTCTTTTACCTCACTATCCTTTCTTAAATCCCCAATTTTTTTTCTACTTTCTTTTTTATTTTTTTTAAATTTATCTCTGTCTTCTTTACTACCTTTATCAATAAAAGCTTCCAAAGCTCTCACTGATATTTTAGGGACGCCCTTACCTGTATTTTTATCATATACTCTACCTTTGATTTGGAATTCTTTTAAAACAGGAATATTACTTTTTAATTGAGCTCTTAAACTTTGTATTTTTTCTCTTCTTTTTTTACTATTTATTTTTCTTCTTTCTATTCTTTCTTCTTTGTTTTTAGCTCTTAATTCTTTTCTTTCTTCAGAATCTAACCCTCTATCTAAATCAGATATTCTTTGAGTAATACTTTCAAAATCAATCTTATTACCTAAATTTTCTAGTAAAGCTTTTCCTTCAGCTGTTTCTAAAAATTGTAAAGTAGCCTGTAAAAGTATTTCTTCTGAATCCATTTATAGAGTTTTTACAGTTTTAGATAGAAAATTATCTAATTGTTTTTGGAAATTTAAAATATTTTGCTTAGTACCTTGAGCACTTAAAGTTGAGGGACCTAAAGTTGGTTCGGATATAAGGGAGTCCATTAAAAAGTTTAGGGATTCTAAAAATTGATTAAATTGCTCCATAAATCTATCTCCTAATACTAAAGATTGATTAGCACTTGTGTCTCCTAATCTTATGTTTTGACCACTAATATTAATATTATTTTCTCTAGAATATAATCCTATATCTTCAATTGAAGAAAATGATATAGCTTTATTTGAATTTAAAAATATACTATCTGAATATGTATTAAGTATTAATCTTCCAGAATTAAGTATAATTTGTGGGTTATTATATGAACCAAAAGATTCAGGTTGTTGAGTTGATATAGAAGGAAAGGATGTAAAGGGAGATGTTAAAGGTATAGCTTGAAAAGATGTTACATAAACTGAAGATAAATCTCTGTTTATATTTTCTATTATAGGTAACCACCCTTCTAAACTAGAATCTAAAGGCTGACCATTTCTTATTATAGTAATAGGATCTCCATTATCACCTGCTCCAGACCAATTATTTTTATATAAAACACTTTTTGATTTTGAAGTATTTCCTAAACGAATTGAATTTCCAAACCTGCCCTCTAATATATTATCCCCCGCAAAAGGTAAAACAGGATGTATATCTGATTTTTCTACAAATGTTCCTCCTACTTTAGGTGAATTTAGATTTATTTCTGTAGAATTATCTGTAACTCTTCTTACAGAACCTCCTTCTATGGCTTGATAATCTTTTTCTTGAGATGGTGGTAATTCTGGGTCTTGGAGTAAATTGGGATAAGCATTATGGTGGGGGTGATTCCATAAATTTACTGTATTTAAATAATAATATGATTCTGAATTTGTATCATCTCCTATATTAGTATTAGGAAGTTTTATTAAATAAACAATTTCATTTACTAAAGGGTAATTTTTAATATACGAAATTAAGGGTAATGCTGTTGGTTTTTCAGGTGGATTTCCTGTTTGCAAATCAACTATTTCAAAAAATATAGTACCTACTCCATTCCATTCTCCATAATTTATAAATTCTGGATGAGTATCATCTAATATAATATCTTTAACCCTAGCAGATACTGTTTTTGAAAATAATTCAGAAATTTGATTTCCTAAATTAGTTGAAGTGTCTGCTGAGTTTAGATTGTTGTTTAATCCTGAAAATCCAAAACTAAGCGCCATTGTTATTTTCTTCGAAGTTGGTATTAAATTTATCTAATTCAGCCATTAATTCTGCCTTTTCATCTTCTGTAATACTCAATGAATCTTCACTAGAGCTATTATTAAGTGCACGTTGTACTATAGTAGCCATTTTTATTAGTTGTTCATCATTTCTTACACCAATTTCCATGTATTCTTTAATAAGGGGTACAATTAAAGTTGCATCACCAATATCACTTATTAAAGGTTTTAATTCAGAAATTAAACCAGTAATTTGTTTTTCTTTCTTCTTTTGGTTATCATAAATTTCATTAAGAATATCCGAAAATTTTTTATCCTTAAATACAATATTGTCTAGTGATCCCATAATATAATTTTATTATAAATATGGATATAAAAAGGGTTTAAAATCGAGTATACCCATTTTCAAGATAAAACACGTAATTGGTTTTAAAAATTGCATGTAGTTTATCTGCTATTTTAGTAATTTTGGGGGTTTTTACATCTACCATTTCTCTTATATAGATGTATAATGCCTTTTTATTAAATACTTCTAAATCCTCTCTTTTTCTAAATAATTCTAATATAGCATCTGCTATTTGGGCATCATTTTTTTTAGGAAATAATTCATATATATTTTGACTAACATGTTCAACGTATATATCTAAGTATCTATCTAAATCACTTTTAATTAAGTTATCTTCCATATTATAAGAATGGTTAGAACCTTCTTTAGATAACTCTGTTATATCTGTTTTTTTTATTTTTTTATTATAATTTTTTGTATTATATAAAATTAACCATCGTTTAACAATAGTTCCAAAATAAGAATAGGCTTTTGCTCCTCTAGATGGGTCAAAAAGGTGAATTTTAGATAAAAGAAAAGTAATTATTTCATGTTGAAGATGTTCTAAATTTTCAACTTCTGTATGATAAAATTTAAAAGTATGTATTATATTCTGGGTTAGTTTAAAATAAGCATAATGAATATATTCTTCATATATTCTACTTCGTTGTTTAGAATCTTCAACAGGGTCTAAACTATTATACAATACTATATAGTCCTCCGTCTCTTGAGTAAAATAATTTTTACTCTTTTTTTTCCTTTTTTTGACCATAATTATAAGTTAGGTTTAAACCTTGAAATGTTATTTTGTATTTTTTTTATCTCATTAAAAAACCAACCTATTTCATCATCTCCTTGGAAGGTACCTTTTTGGTCTATTTCTTTAAGTTTATTTTGAGATTTTTCTATTTGTGAAGATAATTTTTTATAAAAATCAATATAAGATACAATAACATCCTCTGCTTTTTCATTTTTTTGAAGAAGGTTGAAGGTCGTATATCCTAAAATAACGACCAAAATACCTAAAATTATAATTATAGTTTCAAACATTATAAATTATCTAACATATTTTTAAGCCCTGGACTAGATATAGTATTTAGAGCTTTAGTTTTATTATTTGTTTTTGACTTTAATGTATAATTTTTTTTCATAGTATCCAAGTTATTTTCTTCTTTAAACTTAGGTAACCATTCTATTTCAAATTCAATTCTAGCAGCCATCATATCCGCTTGGTGTAAAATAAAAGGAAGTGATGTACGAGGTTTTTGCTCGGGCATGTAACCTTTTAAATATTTTTCATTTGCATTATCATATAACCCATCATGAGTTTGTATAGCTACCATTTCATTAAATGAATAGGTAATATCATGTTGTTGAAGTAAAAATAAACCCCTATCAGGTACTGAAGCAAATGCTAATTTTTTATTAAACATATAATCTTCTCCTAATTTATCACGTCTCCATTGATCTGTTTGGGGTATATAAGCTTCATGGTTTTTATCACCTATTTTTCCTAGGTCATGGTTAATAGCTGAAAATATTAATTCTTCTTTAGTAAAAGTAGTCATATCACATCCTTCTGAGGACCAAAGATCATACTGTTTAAGGGAACACCTAATTACTCTATTAACATGGTCAATATATCCTCCTGGAAAAGCAGAATGGTATTCTTTTTTATGAGAAGCAGGCATAATAATAATGCGATCTTCATATTTCTTATAAAAATTAGTTAATTGTTCTCCCCTATTACCTGGAATGTGTTCCTTAATATTATTTAAAAATAATTCCCAATTGGATTGGATTTGTTCTGCTGTTAATTTCATAACCTTTAATTTATTTAATTTATTTTATTAATTTCCCCTGAAGACATTGGTTCGTTTTCAACCATATCTTTAATATCTTCAATAAGACTCTGTGCTTTAACTATATTAATTTTATAGGTTTCAATTGGTGATTGACGGTTTACAATTTGATGAAGTGTAATTAGAGTTGTTTCTAGTGTATCTAGTTTTTTGGTAAGTAAATTTCTGTTTCTCATGACTTGTTTTTATATAACTATTTAATTATTAATTTCTATTCCCCCGGGTTCCTAATCCATTTTTCTTACCTCTTATTCCAAACCTCTTTATATCCCTTTTTCCCAACACCCGTGATATTAAGGTATGTAGGGAAATTATGGTATCCAAGCAATTTTAAGCTTTCTTTAAAAGTTGTTTTATTTTAAAAAGATGGGCACACCTTTCATATTGTTCTTGATCCTCAAAATATACAATTGAACTTTGAAGTGATTTAGTAAAACTAACAGGTTCAAAATCATTTATAGCTAACTTATGAGAATAATTATTAATATCAACCTGCTTTATATAAAACCAAGCTCTATTATAGATAGTATATTCAGAAACTTCTTTAGTTTTATCTACACTATAAGTTGCTCCTTCTTTTTTAAAGAAATTTTCAAGTTTTTTATGAAATATAAAATGGTTAGTAATTAATTTAGTGAACATTCCTATCTTAGCATATGGGGTATTCATAAAGACATCAACCGTATTAGGGTCTAATTTTTTAATTGACTCATCCCCATCAAATAGTTCAAATATTTTATCTTTATTCACTCCCTTGTAATTTTAGAATATTATAAGCTCTCTCAGCAGCAATTTCATAAGTTATTTCCTCACTTTCATACATAGAAGAGGTCATTTTTTGCCATTGAGGGAAAAATCCCTTATTATAGGCTTTAAACCCAAATTCTTCAACTACTTTACCATTAATGTCCCTCATATACCCATAAATATGAATTTTAACTAAGATTTTCTAATTCTTCCTTTAAACCTTCACTTACTTGTTGTAAAATTTTATATTCTTTAACAACATCTTTTTTCTTTGGGTTATCTGGGTGGAATTTCCAAATTTCATCCATTACTGTTTCACAAGCAATTAAATCATTAATTAATTCAACTCTCTCGTTTTCTAATTTTTCTAATTTTTCTTGTTCTGATATTTCTTTCATTTAATTTTTTTTTATTGTTTTTTAATCGTATATGTTATCTTGAACTTCTTTTCTTAAACTTTCTAATATAAGTAAAGTACCATTAATATCTCGGGATTCCAATGAATCAATAGCATTGTTTACCTTTAAATATAATCTTTCTTTTATTATTTTATTCATCTAATATTATTTTTAATTGATAATTTTTAATAACCTTGGCATCATCCCATTCTCCAGCCCATTTAGTTTTAATAAAAACATTTATAGTATCCCCTACCATCTCATCATCATAAAATACGTTTTGTTTAGGTCTATTAGTGTATTTACTGTATGTCCCTAATAATGTCGGGGAATATGGACAATCTAAACACATATTTTTAGTAATCTGGTAACCTACAATATTAAGGGGGGGATGAACACCCGCCATATCTTCTATAGTGTAAGTTATATTCCCTACAGGGATTGGATTATTAAACCCTCCCCCAGTAAAATACCCTAAAAATGAATATAGGGGTACAGTAAACTGAAAATTATTAATCCAAACCCAATAATCTGAGTCATATCCAGTTTCTATTATTGATACCCCATTAATTTTATATTCTTCAGTCACATCATTTAAAAAACCATCAATAGTAAAATAATTAATACCTTCATGAAAAATATGCCAGTAACCCCTTTCATCTAAATAAGAATTGGGTTGAGATAAAGGGTTAATAACAAATTCAGCATTACAATCTCCCCCAACACACGTTGTAGAAGAAATTACTCCCTCCCTACTACAACTAGTAAGGAGAGAAATAAATCCTAATATTAATAATAATTTTTTCATTATGCTACTAATTCTAAAGCTTTATTAAACATTTTTTTATTTACGTCCTGATCTTGTTTGAAATTTTTAATAATTCTAGCTTGACGTACTTTTCCTGATGGTGTTTTATATTCAAAATTACCTTCAATAATGTTTTCTTGAACTCTATTAAATACTTCCCAAAGCATATTACCTTCATCTTTTTTACGTTGAACATTTAAAACTTCTTCAATTGCGTGCTTATCATAAGTATTTTTCGTACCTTCTACTCTAATATCAAGAAATGATTTAGCAAGATTAAACATTTGCTCTTCTTCTAATTCAACAGCTTTCATTTTATTCATTGCTTCTACTGTTAAAGGTAATTTCTCAACCATACCCTTAATTAAAACTTGTAAATCTTCAAACGTATAACCCATATGACGCATTTTTAAATCTTCAAATTCATCTGTAGCTATAACTAAACCATTTTCACAAATCATTCTAAATAATCCTGCGGTAAATTGGAAAGCATTTTTACCATCATGTGAATTAGTAATTAATATTTGAGGAAAAACTGTATCTCCATCCTCACCATTAATAACAACATCATCATTTCTAAAAATAACTAAATGCTTTTGAACACCTCTTGTATC
>Ga0206125_10003596_pt1 | contig 14584 bp, 11 predicted proteins | sample Helgoland_Spring_4_FD_148598 | JGI IMG/M metagenome (GOLD analysis project Ga0206125, IMG submission 148598) | Pelagic subsurface seawater microbial communities from Kabeltonne, Helgoland, North Sea - Helgoland_Spring_Bloom_20160331_1 | ecosystem: Environmental > Aquatic > Marine > Epipelagic ... | reverse complement strand
AGGGAGACTTTTCGGCCGGGTTTATGGCGTGCCTTTTGTCCTACCCCTGCGTTGATTTTGTGGTGAGCGTTGTCCGCCGGATGCGCAAAGGGCTGTCACCGTTTCAGGCTGACAACGGACACCTTCACAACCGGCTTTATGCCTTTTATAGCCAAAGTTTTAAGTCACGGGTTACGCCTAACTCCTTGACAGGTTTGACCATCAGTGGAGCCTCATCAGGGGTCTGTTTGATAGTTTACGCCCTTGACTGGATCCCTGTTGAGAGCAATGCCTGGTTTGGTGTTTTTGGCCTGCAGTTTGCTGTTTACCTCATCACGCTGAGTCGACTAAGGTTCTCACAGATGAATGAGAGTGGGGCAATGAGCGGTGTGCCTGGTTAGTGATAAAGGCTCTCATCGAACTCTAAAAAATTAGTTGACGGATGTTATGGATATAAAAAAATCAAATTCGGAAAACATTACTCAATCAAATTCTAAAAGGGAAAAAATGTTGAATTTATCACAAGTAAAAATAGCTGTTATTGGTCTTGGGTATGTGGGACTGCCGCTTGCAGTTGAGTTTAGTAAAAAGTATGCGGTATTAGGATTTGATATCAACCAAGGTCGAATTGATGAGTTAAATTCTGGAAAAGATGCCACTCTGGAAATTTCTCCTGAGGAGCTACTCGATGCGAAAGATTTACAATTTTCAGCCAGTAAAGTTGATTTAAAAGATTGCAATGTCTACATTGTGACGGTTCCCACGCCCATCGATATGTACATGCAGCCTGATTTGACTCCTTTGATAAAAGCAAGTGAAATGTTGGGTGGAGTAATCAATAAGAACGATGTTGTTATTTATGAATCAACGGTTTACCCAGGGGCAACCGAGGAAGATTGCATACCAGTTGTTGAAAAGTTTTCTGGCCTTAACTTTAACCAAGATTTTTATGCAGGTTATTCACCGGAGCGAATTAATCCAGGTGATAAAGAGCATCGTGTTACGAATATTTTAAAAGTTACCTCTGGTTCTACGCCCGAAATTGCAGCTTTTGTTGATGCGCTGTACGCCTCAATTATTACTGCCGGTACGCATTTAGCATCAAGTATCAAAGTTGCAGAGGCAGCAAAGGTCATAGAAAATACTCAGAGAGATGTCAATATCGCGCTGATTAATGAGCTCTCACTTATTTTTAATCGCTTAGATATCGATACTCTGGAGGTTTTAGAGGCTGCAGGTACAAAGTGGAATTTCTTGCCATTTCGTCCAGGTTTGGTTGGAGGGCACTGTATTGGAGTTGATCCATACTACTTAACGCACAAGGCTCAAGCCGCTGGGTATCATCCAGAAATGATATTAGCTGGCAGAAGACTAAACGATAATATGAGTAAAAATGTTGTTGCTCGATTAGTTAAGGAAATGATTAAGCAGGGTATAGATGTAGGCTCAGCTAGGGTGCTTGTGATGGGTTTGACATTTAAGGAAAACTGTCCAGATCTACGAAATACAAAAGTTGTTGATGTCGTTGCGGAGTTGGCAAGCTACGGAATAACGGTTGATGTAGTCGATCCTTGGTGCTCAACTGAGGAGGCCGAGCATGAGTATGGATTTGGCGTCCACAAAAATGTCGAGAATGATACCTATGATGGAATCATAATTGCCGTGGGCCATGAGGAATTTAAAGAAATGGGTGCCAATGCTATTCGAAAATTAGGGAAAAATAAACACGTACTTTTTGATTTAAAGTATGTTCTTAGTAAATCCGACGTTGATATTCGTCTTTAAAAAATAATTTATATAGGACTTCATATGACCCGTTACGAAGAAATAACAAAAGAAATCTTCCAAAATCCAAAGATCTGGTTGATAACCGGTGTGGCAGGTTTTATTGGTTCCAACTTACTTGAGACCTTATTAAAACTTAATCAAAAGGTGAGTGGTCTGGATAATTTTGCAACTGGTCATCAGCATAACTTAGATGAAGTGGAGAATTCGGTTTCCAAAGAGCAGTGGAGCCGTTTTAATTTCATCAAAGGCGATATTAGAAACTATGATGACTGTAAGGTGGCTGTTAAAGATGTGGACTATATTCTTCATCAAGCTGCTCTCGGTTCTGTTCCGCGATCAATAGCGGACCCTATTACATCGAATTCGGCTAATATTACGGGATTTTTGAACATACTTGATGCTTCTAAAGAAGAGAAAGTTAAAAGTTTTACCTATGCCGCTAGTAGCTCCACCTATGGCGATCACCCCGCGCTGCCTAAGGTGGAAGAAAATATAGGTAATCCTTTATCACCTTATGCCGTTACTAAATATGTAAATGAGTTATATGCTGGGGTGTATGCTCGAGCGTATGGATTCAAATCAATTGGATTACGATATTTTAATGTTTTTGGAAAGCGCCAGGATCCTAATGGAGCCTATGCTGCGGTAATACCAAAATGGACGGCTTCCATGATAAATGGAGAAAAAGTATTTATTAATGGTGATGGAGAAACAAGCCGCGATTTTTGCTTTATCGAAAACACCATCCAGATGAATATTTTGGCTGCTACAGCCGCCGATGAGGCGAAAGATGAGGTATATAATGTGGCTGTGGGGGATAGGACCAGTTTGAACGACTTGTACTCATCGATAAAAGACTCCCTGGTCGAAAATAATATAAGTATAGAAAAAGAACCACTCTATCAAGAATTTAGGGTTGGGGATGTCAGACACTCTCAGGCAGACATCTCAAAGGCTAAAGAAATGCTTGGCTACGCACCTGAATTTCATATCGAGGAGGGTGTTAAGAAGGCGATGAATTGGTACATAGATCGACTATCACACCATTAAAATTTTGCTGGACTATTTTTCGTGAATTTAATGATCTCGAGGACAACTAAGCAACTTTTAATTGTGGGTTTTTTGCTTATAGTTACTAAGCTTGTAGCGCTATTTAAAGAAGTCTATTTAGCTCAAACATTTGGAATTGGATCTACTCTTGATACATATTTTGTAGCGTTAACAGCCAGTTCATTTCTTCCCGCAGTGTTTCTAGCAGTGCTTCCTTCAGTTCTCGTGCCCTACTTTTTCAAGCTGAATAGTAGGTCTGAACAGAATTCTCTGCTTGGAAATCTATCATTTCTGTTGTTCGTGATTGGTCTGCTTAATGCTTTGTTGCTGCTTTACTTTTCAGGAGATCTATCTTCATCCTACCAGTTCAAACTAGGCACAGACGGGTATGTTTTAGTAAACGGTTTTATTGATTCTTTTGCATTCCTGCCCCTGTCTTTATTATTGATTGCCGTATTCTCGAGCTACCTCTTATCGGTAAGAAGTAACGCTAACTCGGTGATTGAAATAATTCCAAATGTAATTCTGATAGTGGCTGTATTTTTCTTTAGTGCACAATTTGCAGAAAAATCACTAGCTGTTGGAACAATTGTTGGATCCTTTTTGCATGCTTTTTGTCTAATCTTAATCGTTATCGCCGCATATAAATCTGTGCCTTCGGTGAGTGTTAGCGAAGAGGCAGTTAGAAATCTTAAGTACATTGCCAAGGGTGGTTCAATACTTTTTTTTGGGCAATTTTTTATGAGTCTTTTAGGGCCAATAGATAATTATTTTGCCATCAGTTTTGGAGAAGGCTCCGTTGCATCGTATAATTACGCAATGAAGCTGGTGGGGATTGGTTCATCATTGATTAGTGTGCTTGTTTTAAGAGTCATACTTCCAAAATTTTCTGAATTAGAACGCGATGGAAAATATTCAGAACTTCGCCATCTAGCTCTATATTATTCCTTGGTGTCTTTTGTGGTTATTTTAATTGCATCTATTCTAGTTTTTCCGTTTGTATCATATTTCATAGAATTGATTTACCAGGGAGGAAAATTAACACCTCAGGCTTTGGCGATGCTATCTGATTTGGTTCTTGCTGGTTTGTTTCAGCTTCCTTTTTTTGTCGCAAGTCTAATCATTGTCCAATGCTATCTTGTAAAAAATTGGGTTGTTTATGTTGCACTATTTGCAGTATCAAATGTGGCTGTTAAGTCTGTGAGTAATCTGGTGCTTACCGAGCTATGGGGGTTATCGGGTTTAATGTACAGTTGGGCCACGATGTATTTGTGGTCTGCATTATGTTTATTCATTCTGTTTAAGATGAAAGGTCAAAGTCATGCTTCGTTCTAGCCTTAAACTGATAGAGTGCTTTATTTTTTGCATAATGACCACAGGGGCTGGAAATTATTTTTCGGTTCATTATCAGCTGGGTCAACCCTGGGTGTGGGTTGCCTTGAATGTCCTCATTTTGTTTCCTTTCGCGTTACTATCACGAAAAAAAATTGTTTTAAACAGAGTCATCATTGCCCTGTTTATTTGTAGTTTTGCATATTTATTGTCATTTTTTTCAGACTTAGAACATATAAATGGACTTTCACTCTATGTAATGCCCCTGATTGGGTTTGCATATCTATTGGTTGTATCACTTCAGTCTCAGAGTAGGCTATTAGTTCTATGCCTCTACATAAAAATTTCTTTAGTTATTCTGTGTTGCTCAATTATCTTGGAACCGATCTTTATTTTTAGAGAATTTGGATTTCTGAGTCAAAACATAAGACCCAGTGGTCTGGGTATGAACCCGAACAGAACTTCATTTATGATGCTTGCGCATCTACTCGCGATAATTATGTTGGAAGGAAAAATATCTAATCGGCTTTTTATCTTTTGTAGCTTGTTCTTTTTATTAACATTATCAAGATCTGGAATCTTGGGTTTACTAATATTTTTTATCGTAATTAATCTAAAACATATATCAATAAAAAGCATCAGTTTTGTCGTTTTTTCAAGTTTATTAACATTTTTTATCTTATCGATATTTATAAGTAATTATAGTTTGAATGAGGACTACGCGCTCATTATCGAAAAATTCAACTTTGGTAGAATCAACCCCTTCGCCCAAAGTGATGCGTTTCAACAGGATAATACTAGAGTTGATATTATAACAGGCTACTTGACCGGTATTAACGACAAGCCTTTCTTAGGGCATGGCGCAGAAACAGGGATGTCTGGCCTTCCAGTTTCGGGTTCCTCTATCCCTCTTAGAGCCCATAATACCTTCTTAAATATATGGTTTGAAACTGGAATTGTTGGCGCTTTATCTTATATTGTGTTTCTATTTTCAATAATGGGTCTTGGGATTAAGCGAACTTCTACGTTATTGGTTACTTTGATTTGCCTGTTGTTTACGTTCACTATTAACAACCTCCTGATTCAGTCGCAATTTTGGTTATTTATGGGATGTTTATTTTCACGCAGAACATTAGCCAAGGAAAGTCTATCGTGAAAATTGTTCATGTTATAGGAAGTTTGCGGCTTGGGGGCGCAGAAACCCAGCTAGCAAATTTATCGACTACACAGGCTAAGCAAGGTCATGAGGTAGCAATTATTTTATTCGAAAAATGCGATACATCTTTAGAGCATTACTGCGCTGCTAATGGTGTGCAGTTACTAGCTGTGGGTATTAGAAAAGGCGCAGTCCTGAGTGGACTTTATCGACTCTACCGTATGTTAAGACAAGTCGCTGATTCGAAGACAATTATCCAGTCTTGGATGTATGGTGCGGATCTGTTTGTAAGTCTTTGCAGTATAGTGAAATTTATCAGCACTGGACGTCATTTTAGAGTGTTTTGGAATGTAAGGTGCACTAAATTCACAGGATTTGTAGATTTTTCGTTGAAGCGGTATTTAGTAGCTTTACCTTGTGTCCCGTTATCGTACTTCATACCAGAAAAAATAATATGCTGCGCCCACGTTGCGTTAGCTGAACATGCGTCATGGGGATTTCATAAATCGAAAATGACTGTTATCCATAATGGTTTTGATGAGTCTCAGTATTATTATGAGAAGCGGCTTTCCGCTGGTGAATTCTTTGTGCTCGGATTTGTTGGGAGAAATGATTCAGTTAAAAACTTCCCTTTATTTGTAGAACTAGTTGATCAACTTTTGTGCAAAGGTTACAAAATTAAAGCTTGTGTTGCGGGACGTGGATACAGCGATGCGTTATTACAGGAACTTGCTTCAAGACCGGAGGTTATAGGAGCAATAGAGTTGAAAGGACAGGTCGATAAAATGACTTACTTTTATCAACAAGTTGATTTGTTGCTTGTGACATCCTTTACTGAGGGCTTCCCTAACGTGATTTGCGAAGCGGCTTTATCAGGGGTTGACTGCCTCTCTTTTGATGCTGGGGATGTTGCGGCAATTCTTCCTAACGAAAATGTAATTAGAGGACGAAGCACAGAGGAAATGCTAGAGAAAATCGAGAGCCGATTGAGTAATGTTGACACGAATTTCGGTGCGCAGGCTAGGGCGAGAATGCTAGGTAGATTTAGTATCCAGTCGGCAGCTGATGACTATGACATGGTATACCAACGGTCAGTTTAAAATCGAGACTTAAATATATGTTTGATCGACAAGAAGCTCAACTGGGCGAATTCGTACAATCTATTCCTGATGATGTTTTTTGATTAGAGATCAGGATCAAGCGCTATTATGAATTTGATGTTGCCGACATCAAAACATAAGGTAAAGACTGATCTCAGGTTGGCTTTTAGCCTTGAAAATTAGAGGAAGAGCTTATAACTGCCAGAGCTAGTGCAATATCGCAATTTTCGAAATGGATTCATACATTACCAACAGAATACGCATATGAAAATAAAAATTTTGTTCCTAGTCAGCTTCCAGAGTTTACTGTTGTTCTCGGCCATGGTCTATGGAGCAGTGGTACACAAATATAAGCTTTTCCCTTATTCACTCCTCATGTTTGGGTACAACAGCCTTCAGTCACAACACGAAATACCCTGGAAATTCTCCGAAACCCCAAAGAAATATACCGAAAACGATGTCGAAGCCCTTATTTCGATCACGCAATCTAGTGATGTTTCCAAACAAAGGAAGGTACTTCTCCAGTTCCTTTGGGGACAACCTAAACTTCCATCATCAATGCCGGCTGCGATCGTAAAAGATTTTAAAGACTCCTACTACGACGACATCCCCTCTATCCATAGAATAGACAAATTATTGATTATGATGGAGTTCGGGATTGAGTCCATTGTGTATCAATTCATCCCCAAAAACCCAAACAGTCAAGTCATTTTATACCATCAAGGCCATGAAGGTGGTTTCTACAATGGCACAAAACAAATCAGACAATTCATTGAAAATGGATACACAGTCATAGCATTTAGTATGCCCTTAAAAGGACTTAACAACCAACCTACTGTTAAATTATCCCTGGGTCAGATCAAAATGACGCGCCATGACGCTATGAGATTCTTGGTACCAAAGCAAGGTCATTCCATAAAATATTTCATAGAACCAGTGATCATTGCTCTGAACTATCTCGAACGCAACTATGACTATTCCTTGGTTTCAATGGTTGGAATATCTGGCGGCGGATGGACCACCACACTTGCGGCGGCGGCGGATACTAGAATCAGTAAAAGCTTTCCGGTGGCTGGTACCTACCCTATCTACCTTAGATTAAATACAACAAGCAGCACGTTTGGGGACTTTGAGCAAAACGAACCAGAATTATACACCAGTGTCAATTATCTGGACCTCTACATACTGGGGGGGCATGGGAAGAACCGAAAGCAACTACAAATCCTAAACAAACATGACCCATGTTGCTTTTCAGGAACCAAAGGGGAGTCTTATAAAGACATAGTGAAAGCACGCGTGCAGCAATTAGGAACTGGCGAATTTGATTTGTTATTGGATGATAGCCATCACAAACATATGATTTCAAATCTAGCCATGAGTCAAATTCTTGAAGAGATAAAGTATTAATTTTTCTTGGTTTTTACTCCAAATAAGGCATACAAACTTCGACAATTGCATATACAAGATAACCGCTTTGGCGATGAAGTGCTGATGTAATCGGCTTTTTATGGAAATGTGATTTTTCCCAGAACTTTTAGCTGGCGATTGATGGAGTCAGTTCTACCAGCATGGGCTGGAGCAACGACAAGCAACAGCATCAAGGTTAGAATAGTGTGGCTACTTTTATACATGTGGTTTCCTGATGAATAAAATGGCGTATACCGGGTCCCGTATTCCTATTTATTTATTGAAACCTCTTATTTTAAGTTTAATCCTGACATTATTTAAGTGCAAAAGTAAACGATGAATGATTCTCAGGGGTGAGCCGTAATGTTTTCGGTTAATAAAATAAAATTAAGGCTTTGGTAATTATGAAAACTCAAAGATTATTGGAGTTGGATGCTCTTAGAGGGTTAGCTGCATTAGCGGTAGTCTGCTTTCACTATTTTTATCGATACAATGGCATATATGGGCATGATAATTTGGCGGTAGGTTGGTCTAGCTTGGGCTCACTTGGTGTGGAATTATTTTTTATGGTTAGTGGTTTTGTTATTTTTTGGACGTTAAATAGGGCCGAAAAACCTTTGGATTTTGTGGTTTCAAGGTTTTCAAGGCTTTACCCTGCCTATTGGGGAGCGCTTTTAATTACATTTATAGTTGTCTTGGCTTGTGGTCTTCCTGGGCGGGAAGTGGCTTTATTTGATGCATTAGCAAACATTCTTATGTTTCAAGAATATTTTAATATTCCTCATGTAGATGGTGTTTATTGGACATTAACTGTGGAGTTAACATTTTATTTTTGGATGTTTGTATTTTATCTTAGATCCGGACTCAAGATAGTTGAGAGAGTATTTGCACTTATAATTGCTTTTTCTATCTTGCATTCGCTGGGTGTTTTAGAAATACCAGCACTTATGTATAAAATACTCATTATGAAATATCTACCTTTCTTTACTGCGGGTATTTGTTTTTTTAAAATAATAAATGAAGACGGAAATATAAAAATAAGTATTGCCATCTTGTTATTTTCGTTACTCTCAACTGCTGCAATTTATTCTTTCATGCTGTTTTTAATATTCTCTATTTTTTACATGGTGTTTTACTTAGCTTTATCAGGTCGCTTGAGGTTTTTATGCTTTAAACCATTCGTTTTTCTGGGGGGTATATCTTATTCGCTGTACCTTATCCATCAAAATATTGGATACGTTATTATCAACAAATTCTATGAGATGTCGTGGGATCCCTTAATTGGAATATTTGTATCAATGATCCTGTGTATTATTTTGGCAGCATTAATGTCCAAATTGATAGAAACCCCATCTTTAAAATATATACGAAATAGTTATAGTGCTAACAAGAAAATGCAGAGGTTGGCTAAAAATTTGACGTTTTTCAGCAATCACTAAGTTTGTGTTTTGCATCAAAGGACAGTAATGGATACTTTAAGAAAAACTTGGGTTACATATGTTCTTTTTTTACATATTTTGTTAGCCATGGTTTTGTTCAAATCAAACTTCATCGAAAAAGTTGAGCGTAAGTTAGAGCTCTACAAAAGCCCTGAGCTATCCGAGTACTACAATGAGATCACTGCGTATCATAAAAGAATGGACGGTTCAGTCCCTAGAGGGGCCACGATATTTATCGGTGATAGCATTACGCAAAGTCTTGCGACGTCAGCGGTTTCTGAGCTATCTGTAAACTATGGAATAGGTTCCGATACAACATTAGGTGTGCTAAACCGGCTTCCTATTTACGAATCCATCAACTCCATTAAGGCTGTGGTCATAGCAATTGGTGTAAACGATCTGGCCAGACGTAATAATGATAGCATCATCCATAACTACGAAGAGATTTTGGATTATATACCGAAGAATACAAAAATTTTGGTGAGTGCAATACTGCCTATTGATGAGAGGGTGCAATCAAAAAAATCATCTAACGAAAGGATATCCAAATTAAACTCCTCGCTGGAAAAATTGGCTGAAAATTATGAGAATGTAGTGTTTGTGGATTCAAGCAATTGGCTTAAAGGTGATGATGATAACCTAAAGACAGAGTTCCATTCTGGAGATGGGGTCCACTTAAGTACCGCTGGTTATGAGATATGGATTAGTCAACTTAGAGCCTCACTAAAAGGCACTTAACAAGGCGCTGCACTGAATCGTCCCAATCAGGTTTGGTCAATCAAAGTCATGCGCGTATGAGGTATGGTATTTCGAATTACAAGATTAAATATTAGGGAAAGAGTGTTAGGAAAATTCAATATAAAGTCATCAGTAGATAGTTACGAAAAAATATATCTAGAAGCTTTAAAAAATTAAATTTAGAGAAAAGAAAAATCATGTGTGGAATTGCCGGTTTAATTAATTATCATTCTAGTATTAAGGTGCAAGATACTCTGGCTGAAATGGCTCAGACTTTGCAACATAGAGGTCCAGATAGCGAGGGCATATGGTCAGATGAAGCTATAGGGGTTGGTCTGGCGCATACTCGACTTGCGATCATAGATGTGAGCGCGACTGGAAGCCAGCCAATGACATCAAAATCTGGACGGTATGTCATTGTTTTCAATGGGGAAATATACAATCATCGGACGATTCGACGTGAACTCGAAGCTCAAGGCGAAAGGCATTGGATTGGTCACTCCGATACGGAGACGCTAGTCGCGGCCATCGAGCAGTGGGGTTGTAACGAGACGTTAAAGAAACTAATCGGTATGTTTGCTTTCGCTGTATGGGATAGAGATTCAAAGACATTAAAGCTGGCAAGAGATAGGGCTGGTGAGAAGCCGCTTTATTATGGGCGTAGCAATAGCGTTTTCTTCTTTGGGTCAGAATTACGTGTTGCTAAAAAAATACCTGATTTTAAAAATAAAGTCAGCCGTGATGCTTTAGCCCTGTATCTTAAATACAGCGCTATCCCAGCTCCGTACTCAATTTATGAAGATATTTTCAAGGTTGAGCCAGGCTGCGTTGTTACGTTTGATGCTCATGGTCAAAAAATTGATCAAGTTAAATATTGGTCGTTTCAAGAGGTATTTCAGGCGGGATTACACAATAGGTATAAAGGGGGACCTGAAGAGGTAGTAGCGGACCTAACTTCCGTCTTGTCTGAAGCTGTTGCGTTACAAATGGAGTCTGATGTGCCGTTAGGCGCATTTTTGTCTGGTGGGGTTGATTCCTCAATGATTGTAGCGTTGATGCAGTCGCAGTCTGCCCAAGCAATAAGTACATTTTCAATAGGATTCGAGGATGCTGCATTTAATGAGGCTGAATACGCTAGAGATGTTGCGAAACATATAGGTACTAATCACCATGACATGTATGTAAGTGGAAGCGATGCCTTAGATGTCATCCCTAATCTTCCTTCAATCTATGATGAGCCATTTGCAGATTCATCACAAATTCCCACTTATTTAGTTTCTAAGATAGCAAAAGAAAGGGTAACAGTTAGTTTGTCGGGTGATGCTGGTGATGAGTTGTTTGGCGGCTATACTAGATATCAAAATGCAGCTAATGCATGGAATCGTGTAAATAAGATCCCAGCGCCTGTGAGAAGTTTAGTAAGTTGGTCTATACAGGCAACACCAGTCAAGCTTTTGGACAAAAGTATATCGGTATTTGGGGGAGTAATTAATAAAAAATTTTCAATGAATATGACCTATGATAGGTTGCTTAAGGCCTCAAAATTACTAGGGAAGCCTAACCAAAAAGAATTTTATCAGCATGGTTTCCTAAGCCACAATGATGACCCATGTAATTGGGTGCTTGGAGCTAAGCATTTGACTTCGGCTATAGATAAAAATGATTTTAATTCTAGAGTGCCGTTTGAAAATATGATGGCTTTAGATTTTATGCATTATCTACCGACAGATATCCTGACGAAGGTGGATCGCGCTGCAATGGCCGTATCATTGGAGGCTCGAGTCCCGTTCCTTGACCAAAGAGTGATTGATTTTGCATGTTCTTTACCGCCAGAGTACAAAATACGTGACGGCAAAACTAAGTGGATTTTAAAGCAGGCTCTTTACCAGTTTGTACCAGAATCATTAATAGAAAGACCAAAGATGGGGTTTGGAGTTCCTCTAGCTGAATGGCTCCGTGGACCACTTAGAGAATGGGCTGAGAGTCTTTTGGATGAAAAAAAACTAATCGACGAAGGTTTTTTTGATCCAAACATCATTCGTAAGAAATGGCATGAGCATCTTTCAGGTGAGAGAAATTGGCAGACTCAGTTGTGGGATATCCTTATGTTTCAGGCTTGGCTGGATGCTCAATGAAGCCTAAAGTAGTGCATGTGATAGTGGGCCTTATGGATGTTGGCGCTGAAGGCCTTCTAGCAAGGCTATGCATCCATAGCCAACGTTGGATCGGTATTGGCGCGCTACCTCATAAATTAAGATATTTCGTAAGCCAAATAATAGCTGGCTTAATATATTGGCCTTTGGCTAGATTCGCTGTTATATGCAAAAAATTTGGGGCAAGTGAACCTGTTATCGATAATATTCCTCTTGGTAGTTATCGCTCTCTTAGCTGTTATACGATGAGAACAGACGCACTTGATCGTTTTGGCACACGCCTTGAGCAGCGCTTCACCAAGTCTCAGATTAAAAATATGATGGAGTCGTCAGGTCTTGAGGATGTGATATTTTTCAATGAATCGATCTATTGGCTTGCCGCAGGCTTTAAGGAATCCGAATAAATGTGTGGAATAACTGGGTTTCTCGGTGGTGATTACACAAATATCACTTTAAATGAGTCAACTTTATTAGATATGGCTGACCGGCTTTTGACGCGTGGCCCGGATAGTAGTGGAATTTGGCTAGATTCATCTGCCAAAATTGGTCTTGCTCATAGAAGGCTGGCTATAGTGGATTTGTCGGATGCAGGGCATCAGCCCATGAGCTCGGGTTCGGATAGGTACGTAGTTACCTATAACGGAGAAATATATAATAGCCTTGAGATTAGAGATGAGTTAGTCAAAATTGAGGCTGCGCCTGTTTGGCGAGGACATTCGGACACAGAGATACTTCTCGCGGGTTTTGATATATGGGGGATTAAGGATACGATTTCTCGCTGTACAGGTATGTTTGCTATAGCAATATGGGATAAGAAATTAGAGCAGTTATCTCTGATAAGAGATAGGATTGGGGAAAAACCTCTTTATTACGGCTGGCAAGATTCTGGGTCAGATAAAGTATTTATTTTTGGTTCCGAGTTAAAGGCTCTTAAACAGCATCCACAGTTTATAACTGAGGTTGATCGGGCCTCATTAGCCCTTTACATGAGATATTGCTATGTTCCTGCACCACATTCAATTTATAAGGGAATTAAAAAACTTGAGCCGGGAACTATACTTACTGTTTCACTTAAAGACAGTAGTGATGTTCAGGAAAAGTATTGGGATACCTTGGATGTCATGAGGAAAGGTTTTGACCGTCCTTTTCAAGGAGATCGGCTCGAAGTCACAAATAACTTAGAGGCGAAACTTAGAGGCTCCATATCGCAGCAGATGATGGCAGATGTGCCGTTGGGTGCTTTTCTTTCTGGAGGGGTTGATTCCTCGGCGGTTGTTGCTTTAATGCAGTCAGAGTCTTCACGTCCTATAAAAACCTTTACGATAGGCTTCAACGAAGCAGGTTATAATGAGGCTGAATTTGCGAAATCAGTTGCCGCACATTTGGGAACAGACCATACTGAATTTTATTGCTCATCTCAAGATGCCTTAGATGTTATTCCTAAATTATCTGGGCTTTACTGTGAACCGTTCGCTGATTCTTCGCAAATACCAACATTTTTAGTGTCTTCTCTTGCCCGCGCACACGTCACCGTGAGTCTATCTGGTGATGGGGGGGATGAGTTATTCTGTGGATATAATAGATATTTGTTTGCAGATAAGCTTTGGAAAGGCTTGAAAATGACGCCCTCAAGTTTAAGGGCTTTAGTTGGGAAAGGTATAAAAAGTTTTCCGTCTGCAGGATGGAAAAAAACATTCGAATTATTAAATGAGATTACTCCGGCTCAATTTAATGGAATTAGCTGGGGGGATAAGTTGCAGAAGGGTGCAGGAGTCATTGGATCTAAAGACCTAGCAAGTTTGTATCAGGGACTTGTGTCAAATTGGCAAGATCCGTCTTTGGTTGTAATTGGTGGGCGAGAACATGACAAGACATTTGCATCTGATATTCAAGTTTTATCTAATGTTGGCGATATAGATAAGATGATGGCTGTTGATCTGATATCCTACTTGCCAGATGACATTTTGGTTAAAGTTGATAGGGCTGGGATGGGAGTTTCTCTTGAAACTAGAGTTCCATTTTTAGATCATCATATCGTTGAGTTCGCATCTCAAATTCCCCTTTCAATGAAATTAAATAATGGGGTCGGTAAGGCAGTATTAAGAGATGTTCTTTATAGATATGTCCCGAAAGAGTTAATTGAAAGACCTAAAATGGGTTTCGGTATACCTGTTGGTGACTGGTTAAGAGGCCCTCTAAGGGAATGGTCGGAAGAATTGCTTAGTGAATCGCGATTATTATCTGAAGGTTTTTTTCATGCTGGACTAATTAGAAAAATGTGGTCTGAACATCTGTCCGGCGCCCGTAACTGGCAGTCTCAGCTTTGGGTGGTGTTAATGTTTCAGGCTTGGCTTGAGGATAATGTCTGAGATACAAACAAGTTGTTGTGATGTCCGCGATATATCTAATTTATATAAAATCGTAAATGCATTTTTTTATCCT
>Ga0206125_10003592_pt1 | contig 14619 bp, 14 predicted proteins | sample Helgoland_Spring_4_FD_148598 | JGI IMG/M metagenome (GOLD analysis project Ga0206125, IMG submission 148598) | Pelagic subsurface seawater microbial communities from Kabeltonne, Helgoland, North Sea - Helgoland_Spring_Bloom_20160331_1 | ecosystem: Environmental > Aquatic > Marine > Epipelagic ... | reverse complement strand
AAGCCGGCATTTTTTGGCACTAAACCAGCCACTATCATCAAGGGTGGAATGATTGCAGCGGCCCCCATGGGCGATCCCAATGCGTCAATTCCAACACCGCAACCGGTTCACTATCGCTCTATGTTTGGCGCGATGGGCAAGGCGAATAACAATACTTCGATGCTGTTTTTATCCGCTGCCGCTGTCGATGCTGGCATACCCAAACAGCTGGGTTTACAGAGTTTGATCGGCACGGTGAAAGGCTGCCGCAATGTGACCAAGAAGGATATGGTGCGCAATAGCTACCAACCCAAAATAGAAGTGGATTCGCAGACCTATGAGGTGCGTGCCGATGGCCAGTTATTGGTCTGTGAACCGGCTACCGAATTGCCTATGGCTCAGCGCTATTTTTTGTTTTAACCGCCGACTTTTTTAAGAGAAAAACTATGATTCGCATTACTCGCCTTTTAAAAGAGTCAGCAGCTCACAGTACAACCCTGAGCTTGCCGATTAGAGAGCGCACCAAGAGCCGCATTAAAGTCACTCTGGATGATGGACGTGAGGCCGGTCTTTTTTTACCCCGCGGAGAAGTTCTTCGAGGCGGCGATCTAGTTCAGAGTAACGACGGTTTAGTGGTGCAAATTAATGCCGCACCAGAAACCGTTTCAACAGTGACTAGCGACTGTACCCACGCCCTTGCCAGAGCTAGCTATCATCTCGGTAACCGCCATGTTCCCTTACAAATTGAGCCTGGCTTTCTACGCTATCAACACGACCATGTACTCGACGACATGGTTATTGGACTGGGACTGTCTGTTGCTGTCGAACAAGCCCCATTCGAACCTGAAGCGGGTGCCTATAAAAATTCTTCTGCTGGCCATGGCCATAACCATAGCCATGACCACTAACCATTACACCGTTACTTTTTAAAGGAAAACCCATGACTCCATTATTTAACCGACTCTCTATAATCGCTGTGTTTATTTTCGGGCAATCTGCAGCTCAAGCCCATAACCCGGATGGCACTGTAACGTCGGTTTTTCATTTTATAACTTCGCCAGATCATTTGAGCCTGACGGGATTTTTAGCTCTAGCGCTGTGTTGTGCAGCTCTTCGCCTAAAAGACGCGAGAAAAGCGCGGACTGTGAAGCTAGAAAAACTAAAGACTGACTTATAGAACTGAACAACAATGCTCAACAACTCGCTCTCTGAACTTCGGCTTTTTCAGCTTATTAGTCCGTCTCTTCCGGTGGGAGGTTTCACCTACTCGCAGGGTTTAGAGTGGGCGATTGAAGCGCAGTGGGTGACCGACAAGAAGAGTTTACAAGACTGGTTTCGGAGTACCTTCGCCGCCAGTGTTGCGACGCTTGAGTTACCTGTTTTGATACGCCTGTTGAATGCCTTTAATAACGCTGACGAGGCCAGTGTTATACGCTGGACTCGCTGGTTAATTGCCTGTCGTGAAACCTTAGAGTTGCGTAAAGAAGAGCGTCAGCGCGGTGCCGCTCTAGCGCGGTTATTGGCCAATCTAGATATTCAAATCCCCGATCATTTAAGCGCAACAGTCGCCAGCTGCCAATTGACCGGCATTGCTTTGGCTGCCAGCCAGTGGAATATAGATAGCCAGCTACTCTGTCGCGGTTACAGTTGGAGCTGGCTAGAAAATAATGTGGTCGCTGGGGTGAAGCTGATTCCTCTAGGGCAGACCCACGGTCAGCAAATAATGCTCGATCTGGCGGCGGATATTCCCGCGGCAGTGCTTCAGGCAGAACAGATTAAAGACGCTGATATACGCAGTTCGACACCGGCTATGGCGATTGCCAGTAGTCGCCATGAAACCCAATACACGCGACTATTTAGGTCGTGACTTCGATTAGGACTTTACCATGAATCATGAAAATGCCCCTTTGCGCATTGGTGTCGGCGGCCCTGTAGGCTCTGGCAAAACAGCACTTCTAGAAGCATTGTGCAAAACCATGCGCGATCAATACAACCTTGCAGTAGTCACTAATGATATCTACACCCAGGAAGATGCGATTATTCTGACCCGTGCAGAAGCTCTGGACGCAGATCGAATTATCGGTGTAGAAACTGGTGGCTGTCCGCACACGGCGATTCGCGAAGATGCGTCGATGAATCTGGCGGCTGTTGAGGAGATGAGTCAACGCCATAAGGGTTTGGATTTGATCTTTATTGAAAGTGGCGGCGACAATTTAAGCGCGACCTTTAGTCCTGAATTAGCAGACCTAACTATCTATGTTATCGATGTTGCGGCGGGAGAAAAGATCCCCCGTAAAGGCGGCCCGGGTATTACTAAAGCCGATCTATTGGTAATCAATAAAATTGATTTGGCGCCCTACGTAGGGGCTAATCTAGAGATAATGGATAGTGATACTAAGCGTATGCGCCCAACAAGTCCCTATGTATTTACCAACTTACATAAGCATACTGGGCTTGATGTGATTATCGATTTTATTGTCGATAAAGGCATGCTGGCAGCTTAAGATAATTTAAAAGATAGGCTATTAATTAGCTGCCCCAGTTACCGGGGCAGCTAATAACAGGTCTAGTGACTTATCATCCAAGGGCGCATGGATGGAAACATCTTGTTGCCCTCTGCAGTATAAAAAAGATTCGATTTCTTAGTCGTACTACAGCCACAATCCGATGCATGTTTCTTATCATTTGTACGTCTATCTAATGTAGAAATAATCGGCTCATGCTGGGCTTTTTCATTGCGTTCCATCGCCTGTTTGGTCTCTTTCATCATAGTAACTATATGCGGTGGCAAGGCTAATATGCGCGGAGAGACCACCCCACATTGGGGGCAGTCAACAGGGTCTTCCATCTTGGCAATAGTGGTGAGTTCTGAGAAAACACCATGTTCGTTGCATTTGTAATCATATAAAGGCATGGGTTTAACCTCCGTTTTATCTAGTCTAAATCCGCTGCTTTAGGAATATCATTGGCAGCACCATCTACTTGCTTGGTCGGACCATTGGCATTCGGATGCATATCAAAATCGAAGATATCGGTCGGTAACCACAGTGTCGCACAGGCATTAGGGATATCTACCACACCACTAATATGTCCCTGCACTGGAGCACAACCAAGAATAGCGTAGGCCTGGGCTTTGGTGTAACCAAATTTGGTCATATAGTTGATTGCATTTAAACAGGCCTGACGGTAGGCAACATGTACGTCGAGGTAGTGCTGATTGCCGCCCTCATCTACTGAGATACCTTCAAAGATCAAATAGTCATCATACTTAGGGACCATTGGGCTTGGCTTAAAGATTGGGTTTTTAACCCCGTACTGCACCATACCGTCTTTGATCAGGTTGACGCGCATATGAATCCAACCGGCCATTTCGATGGCGCCACAGAAGGTGATTTCGCCATCGCCCTGACTGAAGTGTAAATCACCGACAGAAAGTCCAGCACCGTCTTGATAAACTGGGAAGTACACGGTTGAACCACGAGTCAAATCTTTAATATCACAGTTACCACCATGCTCACGAGGGGGAACTGTTCTTGCGCCTTCAGCGGCAGCGGCATCACGCTCGGCACCCTTCATCTGACCCATATGGGCGACGCGGGCTTCAGGCAGTGCTGCCAGCGCTGGAACACGATCTGGCTCAGTATCAAACAAGCCTTTCTCACGCTCGTTCCAAGTATCGAGCATCGCTTTGTCAGGCAGGCAACCAATCAATCCTGGGTGCAGACAACCGGCGAATTCTACGCCAGGTACATGTCGAGATTTAGTAAACATACCATTGAAGTCCCAGATAGATTTCTGAGCATCAGGGAAGTGTTCGGTTAAAAAACCACCGCCATTTTGCTTACTAAAAAAGCCGTTAAAACCCCATTGAGATTCTTCAAATGCACCAATATCGAGAATTTCTACTTGAAGTAGATCACCTGGTTGCGCACCCTCGACTTCAATCGGACCTGAAAGAAAGTGAACCTGTCCCAGATCAACATCACGTACGTCTTCTGCGGAATCATTGTTCTTAATTTGACCGCCGGTCCAGTCATAACATTCAACAATAAAATCATCGCCAGGTTTTACTTTGGCAACCATGGGAATATCCGGATGCCAGCGGTTGTGAATCTTGTCATTGGTGTAAGGGCTTTCTTTGAGGTTAATCTTAATAATGGTTTCGGCCATGATCTTATTCCTATATTTTAAATTGTTAACTTAAAAAAAAAATTTACTAAAGGTTTTAAACAGATAAGTACGCTGCGATCTTTTTCTGATCTGCTGTCGCACTGGGTTCTTGGTGAACTATGTCGCCTTTTTCGATCACCATTACACGGTCAGAAACATCCAGGGCAAAACTCAACACCTGCTCTGACACTAAAATGGAGAGACCACGTTCATCCCGAATACGTCTAAGGGTATGCACCATCTCTCGAATAATAGAAGGCTGAATGCCCTCGGTTGGTTCATCTAAAATTAGTAGCTTGGGTCGACTAGCCAAGGCTCGGGCAATCGCCAACTGTTGCTGCTGGCCACCGGATAAATTACCGCCGCGACGCTTACCCATTTCTTTAAGTACTGGGAAAAGGTCATATAAATCTTCGGGTATTTTTTTCTCACCAGTGGTGGTCAATCCAGTAATAATATTTTCTGAAACAGTCATGGTTGAGAAAATCATTCGCCCCTGAGGAACAAAGCCAATTCCACTGGCGACTCGCTGATGACTTTCTTGGGCACTAATATCTTTGCCCCCCAGAGAAATAACACCGGACTGCTGGGGAACCATACCGACAAGAGACTTCAGCAAAGTGGTTTTACCCATGCCATTGCGCCCGACTAAGGCAACAATTTCGCCCTCACCAATCTCTAGGTTCATATCGTTGATAACACGGCTCTGACCGTAAGCAACGTTGTAGTCTTGTAATTTCAACATGCTCTAGACTCCTTAGCGCCTAAAAAAAATAGTGGCCTATATAAATTAGTGGCCTAGTAAATTAGTGGCCCAAATAAACTTCGATGACTTTGGGATCTTTTTGCACATGATCCATGCTGCCTTCAGACAACACTTTGCCTTGATGCAGAACCGTTACACGGTCAGCAATATCAGCAACAAAATTCATATCATGTTCAATAACAACCACCGAGCGATCTTTAGTAATTTTCAGTAACAGCTCAGCAGTCTTTTTGCGCTCAGCAACAGACATACCGGCAACCGGTTCGTCGAGCATCAGCAGACTTGGCTGCTGAATCAACAGCATGCCAATTTCCAACCACTGCTTTTGTCCATGACTAAGAAGATCTGCTTGCATACCCAGGTGCTCTTGCAGAAAAACCATTTCCGCAGTCTCTTCGATGGCTTTAAGTACTTCAGCATCACGCTTGAATCCAAGGGCGCCGAACACAGATCGGCCACGGGGGAATGACAACTCAAAATTTTCAAACACGGTCAAATCTTCATAGACTGACGGGTTTTGGAATTTCCGACCAACCCCGGCATGAACGATTTCATGCTCGGTCATTTTGGTTAATTCTTTACCGCGAAATTTGATAGATCCATCAGTCGACTTAGTTCGTCCACAAATTAAATCCAGCACGGTGGTTTTACCGGCACCATTAGGTCCAATAATCACGCGTATCTCGCCCTCTTCAACATAAAAGGACAGATCATCAACCGCTTTAAATCCGTCAAAGGAAACCGTTAATCCCTCAACCGCTAAAACAAAGTCTTTTTTACTCATGGCTCACTTAGCTCCTGTGGTGGATTCGGAAACAGCTTCTTTGGATGACAGCTTTTGTTTAACTGCTGTTATTACTGGCTTTAGGTAACGATTGACCACTGGTGCTATATAGGCTGTATACAGACCTACCAAACCGTTGGGGAAGATTGAAACTACGGCGATAAACATCGCGCCTAGTGCAAATAACCACAACTCTGGTATGGCTTCAGATAGCGTTGTTTTAGCGAAGTTAACTGCCAATGCACCGTAGACCGCACCCAGTAGTGACAACCGACCACCGACCGCACAGAAAATAACCATTTCAATCGAGGGCACGATTCCAACAAAACTTGGTGACATAAAACCCACTTGCAAGGTGAACATGGCACCACCGATTGCTGAGAGCATCGCCGCAAGAGTAAAGACAAAGATTTTAAAGTTATCGACGTTGTAACCAGAGAAGCGAACACGCTCTTCTGTGTCACGTACAGCTACAAGCAGTCGGCCAAGCTTTGAGCGAAGTACAAACTGGCATAAAAGAAGACAGAGGAAAACGAAGGTAACGCAAACAAAGTAAAGAATAACTTTGGCTTCATCAGTGCGAATATCCCAACCAAGCATCGTGCGCAAGTCAGTGATACCGTTAATACCACCGGTCATACCCTGACTACCAACAATTAAGATAGTAAGAATCGCTGCGACTGCCTGAGTAATAATGGCGAAGTAAACACCGCCTACGCGACGCTTGAACATAGCCAGACCAATAAGGAATGCAAACAAGCCCGGCACCAGTACAACAGCTATTAATGATAGACCCAAACTGTTGAACGGTTCCCAGAACCAGGGCAACTCAGTGAGCTGGTTCCAATCCATAAAATCTGGAATGCCTGGGGTGGACTGAATAGCGGTATTCTCAGGGCTTGAGGCTTCAAGCTTGAGAAACATCGCCATGCAATAACCACCAATGCCAAAGAATACGCCCTGACCAAGGCTTAAAATACCGCCGTATCCCCAGCACAAGACAAGGCCCATGGCCACAAAGGAGTAGCTCAGATACTTGCCAATTAGATTGAGTCGAAAGTCATCAACCGAGAGTGGCAGTACAACAAACAGCAGGAGTGCCAATACAATAAAGCCACAGAGTTCGGCGGGGGATAAAAATTTCTGCTTTGAATAATTAGACATTTAATCTATCTCCTAGCGACGAATCTTAAGAGTGAAGAGACCCTGCGGACGGATCATTAATATGCCCACGATCAGACCCAGAGTAAGTACCTTGGCAATCGAGCCACTCATAAAGAATTCAAGAATTGTCTGAGCCTGAGAGATGGTGAATGCAGAAGCGATAGTGCCCATCAGGTTCGCTGCACCACCAAAGACCACAACCATAAAGGTATCAACGATATACAGCTGCCCAGAGGTTGGTCCTGTAGAACCAATCATAGTGAAGGCGCTGCCAGCGACGCCGGCAATACCACAACCCAGAGCGAAGGTCATACGGTCGACAATTGAAGTGTTGATACCAACAGCAGCTGCCATGGGGCGGTTTTGAACAACCGCACGCACTTTGGCACCCCACTGAGAGCGTTGCATAATAAAGTACACTGACAGGGTAATGATCAAGGTCAAGACCATCACAATAATGCCATTGATGGGAATCTCTACCATATCGGTTATTGGGATTGAGCCCATCATCCAATCTGGAAGTGAGACACCCTTTTCACGGGCACCGAATACAGAACGGTAGGTTTGCTGCAGAATTAAGCTTAGACCCCAGGTCGCTAACAGCGTATCCAGAGGACGTTTATAAAGCCGGCGGATTAAGGCCCATTCCACAAAGGCGCCAAGACTGGCCGCCGCTATAAAGGCGAGGACTATGGCAACAAAGAAATAGATGCTCGAAAGTCCAGGCAGGTAATTTTCAAAAAATATTGAGGTGAGATAAGTGACGTAAGCGCCAAGGATCATAAATTCGCCGTGGGCCATGTTAATGACGCCCATTTGCCCGAAAATAATCGCCAAACCCAGTGCCATAAGTACCAACACAGAGAACAAGATAAGTCCTGCGAAACCTTGCATGGCAAAGATTGCAATTAGTTCAGAACCTGTATATCCGTCAAACATGATTAATTCCTTGGATAAATTTTATACAGAAAGAAACTGGCGCCCGAAGACGCCAGTCGTGTAATGCCTACTGATAACCCTTAGGGAATGGGTTTGGCTCAATAAGGTTTTCTGATTCAAAGACCACATCAAACTGACCATCTGCACGAGCGTGACCGATACGCGCTTTAGACCAAAGGTGATGATTTTCATGAACTTTCACATAGCCTTCAGGTGCTGTAGTCAACTCAATACCTGGCAGAGTTAGTTTCAGCTTGTCGATATCGAAAGAACCGGCCTTCTCAACAGCGTATTTCCAAATCCAAGGACCTAGGTAAGCCGCCTGAGTAACGTCGCCGATAACACTGTCTTCGCCCCACATTTCTTTAAAGGCTTTTACAAACTCCATGTTGTTACCGTTAGTTAGGCTCTGGAAGTACTTCATTGAAGAGTAAGCACCTACTAAGTTCTCACCACCGATACCAAGGACTTCGTCTTCAGTAACAGAGATAGTCAGCATAAGCGGCTTCTCTTTTCTCCAGTCAATACCAGCAGCTTTAACCTGCTTGTAGAAAGCAACGTTAGATCCACCCACTACAGCGGCAAAAATTACGTCAGGCTTTTTCAATTTGATCTTGTTGATCACAGAGTTGAACTGAGTGTGACCCAGTGGGTAATACTCTTCACCAACAACTTTAAGACCCAGTTTAGCGATGTGCTTGCGGGCAATTTTCATTGAGGTACGTGGCCAGATATAGTCTGAACCTAATAGGTAGAAAGTCTTAACACCCTTTGTTTTTACAACCCAATCGATACTCGCAATAATCTGCTGAGTCGCTTCTTGACCGGTGTAAACAACGTTTGGTGACTGCTCAAGTCCTTCATAGAACGTCGGGTAGAAAAGCATACCGTTGTACTGCTCAAATACTGGCAGTGCAGCCTTACGACTTGCTGATGTCCAGCAGCCCATTACTGCAGCAACTTTATCTTTTACTAAAAGCTTGCGTGATTTTTCAGCAAAAGTTGGCCAATCACTCGCACCATCTTCTTGAATGTATTTAATTTGACGACCTAAAACACCGCCTGATTCGTTGATTTGCTTGATGGCTAATTTCTCAGCCTGGGTAGAACCTGTCTCACTGATCGCCATTGTTCCGGTAATCGAATGCAAGATACCTACAGTTACTGTGTCATCAGTTACAGCCAGACCAGTAGTGTTTACTTCAGCCGTTGGCGGCGCTGCGTTAATAAGTGTTGCCTGTGAAAATGCGAAAGCTGCAACTGCAACTGTGAACACAGATTTCAGACTTGGGATAGAACGTTTAAGGGAGTTAATCATGGTGGAACCTCAGTAAAGTTGAACTCGCTGAGATTATTCGATGTGGGGCTAAAACAAACAATTCGCCTAATAGCCCATGGCATACGTCATTTAGCGCATATGCCTAAAACTGATTGTTTGGGAGTATAAGAAACCGGCTTATTTCTAAGTCGATCATTTATTGGCAGATAAATTGCATTGTCTGTTTATATCTTTTCAATATAGCAATGGTGCACAGATGACTGCTAGAAAAAAGCAAGGCGTCTTTGGCGCTAGGCGCAAATACAACCAGTGGGTTGCAAACGAAACCCTAGAAGATTACGCGCTGCGCTTTACCAGTATTAACGCACGAAAATGGAGCGCTTTAAGAGTCGCAAGCACCGCTTTGGGCGCGATTACTTTTTTAGCGCTGGAAGCTATCGGTGGATCTATAACCCTCAGCTATGGATTTAGTAACGCATTAGTTTCAATCTTACTGGTAAGTGTCATTATATTATTACTCTCACTGCCGATCAGTTACTACAGTAGTAAATATGGCCTTGATATAGACCTGCTGACCCGCGGCGCAGGCTTCGGTTATATCGGCTCGACGATCACCTCGCTAATCTACGCCTCATTTACCTTTATCTTTTTAGCTCTTGAGGCAAGCATTATGGCGCTGGCTCTCGAGCTGGCCTTTGGCATGCCACTGCACTGGGGCTATCTGGTCAGTACCCTGATAGTAATCCCTATAGTTACCCACGGCATTACCACCATCAACCGTTTCCAACTCTGGACTCAACCTCTGTGGGTAGTGCTACAGCTATTACCCATAGCCTTTGTGTTAATCCACAATATAGCTAGTGTTGATAACTGGGTACAGTTTCAAGGCATTGAACAGATAGAACAAACTGATCAGGGGTTAGATTGGCTAATGATCGGTGCAGCTTCAACCCTGCTGTTTTCGTTAGTCGCACAGATTGGCGAACAGGCAGATTTTGCACGCTTTATTCCCCCAGAAAAAACCGCAGGTAAGGCTGCCTGGTGGTTTTCCACTATTCTCGCGGGGCCGGGTTGGATCATTATTGGCGCAGCGAAATTATTACTCGGATCGTTTTTATTGGTGTTGGCACTCGATTATGGAATCAGTCCCGAGCACGCAGTAGAACCTACCCAGATGTATCTGGTGGCATTTAATTTTGTCAGCCAGTCGCCGTCAACGGTGTTAGCACTGACGATTACTTTTGTGATTCTCTCTCAATTAAAGATCAATGCGACCAATGTCTATGCCGGCTCTATCGCCTGGTCTAATTTTTTCTCGCGACTTACCCACGCACATCCCGGTCGCGTTGTCTGGGTTGTCTTTAATGTAGTGGTGGCAATTATCCTGATGGAAATTGGTATCTACAGTGCACTGGAAAAAACCCTTGGGCTGTTCGGTATTATTGCGATTTCCTGGATTGGCTCGATCGTCGCTGATCTGGTGATTAACAAACCGCTTGGTCTAAGCCCACCACAGATCGAATTTAAGCGCGCCCATCTCTACGACATAAATCCGGTGGGTGTCGGCGCCATGCTCGTTTCCATGAGCGTCGGCATTATTGCCTACAGTGGTTCTCTGGGTATTGCCGCAGAATCCTTCGCCTCTTTTATTACTATGGCATTGACCTTTATTGTCTCGCCTTTAATCGCCTGGGCGACTAAAGGACGCTATTACATTGCCCGGCCAGCTTATATTGAAACCGACTTAAGCAATAAAGACTGTGGTGTCTGTGAAAATCGTTTCGATATTCAAGATATGACCCACTGCCCGCTCTACGAGCTGCCAATCTGTTCACTGTGCTGCTCTCTGGATGCGCGCTGTGAAGATGCCTGTCGACCTCAGGGTAAAATATCCAATCAGTTCCTCGCTCTCTGTCAGTTCTTTTACAAGGGCATCACACTGCAACATATTCAGTCTCGAGGATTTAAGTTTGTCCTTTTACTGAGCGTCAATATGCTGGTTTTCTCCGTGGCGATTATGGTCGCCTACCTAAAAACTATCGGGCTTTATCCTGAGCAAGCAGCGCTGATTCAAACTTTCTCCTGGACGCTTTCAGCAGTCGCCATGATTGTTCTGATTGTTACCACCTGGTCATTTCTACTCGGCATGGAGGGACGCCAACTGGCTCAGGGTGAGTCGCAGAGGCAAACCCAGCTTTTAATTGCTGAGATTGATGCCCACCAAAAAACTGATCGCGAACTGCAACAGGCCCGTGAAAAAGCTGACGCGGCAAATATTGCCAAAAGCCGCTATCTGGAAAGAATCAGTCACGAACTGCGCACCCCCTTAAACTCTGTGATGGGCTACGCGCAGCTGCTTGAAGGTGCCGATGATATTCCTCTAGCGCGCCGGGAATCGATCAAGGTTATGCGCAATAGCAGCGAACATTTAACTGACCTTATTGAAGGGTTGGTCGATATCTCGAAAATTGAGGCGGGGCGACTCGACCTGCATAGAAACGAAGTCGATATAGTCGCGATGATTGAACAGTTAATTTATATGTTCCAGATACAGGCTCAATCAAAAAACATAAAACTTAATTTCACCCATCAGCAAAAACTTCCGGAACATGTAATTGCCGATGGCAAGCGTCTGCGTCAGGTGCTCATAAATCTGATTTCAAACGCGATTAAATTCACCCCTAAAGGTTCGGTGTCGGTGGATCTTAAATACCGAAATCAGGTTGCCTATATCACTGTCACTGACAGCGGCGTAGGTATTGAAGAGAGTGATATTTCGCGTATCTCTGAAGCCTTTGTGCGTATATCCAATCCAATGCATCAGGCCTCTGGCAGTGGTTTGGGGCTGGCCATCACTCAGGCCTTGATTCACCGTATGGGCGGCAATCTGGATATTCAAAGCAGGATCGGTGAGGGATCTGAATTTAAAGTGTCGCTGATGCTGCCAAGTATTAGCGAGGTCACCCGCCAACCGATTGCCGCAGATCGAGTTATCGGCTATCACGGCGATACGCTTAGCCTGATGGTTGTCGATGATGACCCCAATCAACGGCGTCTGCTAATCGATACCCTAACGCCTCTTGGCTTCAATGTTATTGCCGCGGCGGATGGCACCTCATGCTTAAAGATGCTCGATCAATGTTCACCCAAATTATTTATGCTGGATATTTCTATGCCCGACATGAATGGCTGGGAACTGGTCGCTGAACTCCGCGAGCGAGGGGTTAATGCGCCTCTGGTTATGATCTCGGCTGAGGCCGATGAAGGGTTCGGTCTGGATACAGATAAACCTCTGCACAACGATTATTTAGTTAAGCCTATCAATATGCCTTCGCTGCTCTCGACACTGGCCTACCACCTGAATATTGACCTAAAGCTGGCCGATGCGGTGCCTGAAACCTCTGCGAGCCCAACAACCAATGATCCAGTAGCGATAAATGAACTGCTGTCTTTTCTCGATATTGGCTATGTCGATGGCTTTAAAAAATCACTGGCTAAAGCCAAAGAAAATTCCCGGCTGAGCCCAGACCTGTGCACTAATTTACACAATGATTTAGCACAGCTACAACTCACAACAATCCGTTCACAACTGATGGCTGCAATCGATGAAAACTAATATTAAATTTAATGGCGTTGTTCTAATTGTCGATGACAATCCCGAGACAATGAGTATGCTCAATGACACTCTCTCTGAAGTTGGACTAACGGTTCTGGTTGCACTGTCAGGAGAGCAGGCTCTGACCATCGCCAGACGTATCAAGCCAGATATTATTTTAATGGATGCCATGATGCCGGAGATGGACGGTTTTGAAGCCTGTCGAAGGATTAAGGCTGATGCGGTAATCGCCCATATTCCGGTTATCTTTATGACCGGTCTCAGTGCCAGTGAAGATATGGTTAGAGGCTTTGATGCTGGCGGAATAGACTATGTGACCAAGCCGATTAATGTCGAGGGCCTGATAGCGCGGATGCGTGCTCATCTGACCAATTCGCGAATTGCCACTGGTGCTAGGCAGGCATTGGACACTCTCGGCCAACACTCTCTATCTGTGGATCTAAAAGGCAATATCCTGTGGTCGACACCCAACACTCACAGCATGATGGAAAGTCTCGGTGCCAGCCATGACTGGATAACCACAATAGTGCCCACGCTGCTGTCTCCCTGGTTGGCACAGGGCGCTCAGGAACCTCTTCTAGTTGATGATCTATCAGAACCACTATTGGTCACAGCCCTTGAATCAAAAGATACAGACGAGAAACTACTGCTTATTGAACCTGCCAATAAACCTAAGGAAGAGGATTTATTGAAAGCAAAATTTGAGCTGACCACTCGTGAGGCGGAAGTCTTAACCTGGATTGCCAAAGGCAAAACCAATCATGAGATAGCGCTTATTCTGGACTTTAGTCCGCGCACGGCAAATAAACATCTGGAACAGATTTTCCGTAAATTGAATGTTGAAAATCGCACCACTGCCGCCGCCGTTTCACTCCGTTATCTAAGCCAACTCTGACGTATATAAGCTTTATGTAAAGCTTATATACGTCATTCTACGTAGTCCACTAGCGTCTTACGCGCATATTAAATCTCTCTGCATTCTTTATTATCTACTTATCACTTTTACTTGTTGTTGAGAGTGGTGATATTAATTTGCTTGCCGAGTTTTTGGGGGCATGTCTAATTTATTAGTATTCAATTTAACTTTGAGGTTAATAACGCATATGAACACATTTAAAAAAACCCTGTTAGCGACTGCAGCTATTTCAACTATGGCCATGGGTATAGCACCTGCAGCTGTTGCTGAAGTTGCCGCTTCAGCTTCTATCTCTTCAACTTACCTATGGCGCGGATACGATCTGGGTTCAGGTACTCCAGCACTGGCTGCAGACTTAGTCTACAGCGAAGGTGGTTTCTACGGCGGTCTATGGCTTTCATCAGGTGACACAGCAGCTGGCACTGAATATGACTTTTTCGCTGGTTACGGCGGATCAGTTGGTGAATTCTCTTACGATATCGGCTATGCAACTTATGTATACCCAACAGGCTCTAGCGAAAACAACAAGCCTGGCGAATTGGCTGAGTACATCTACTCTGTTGGTTACGGCCCAGTAAGCTTAACTGTTTTTGACGACGTTGATACTGATTACACCTATACAGCTATTGGTTATGATATTGCTGACTTCTCTCTGATGTACGGTGCTCACAAAGACGGTCAAGAGAACTTCGATGTTACTTACTCTTACAGCGATTCTATGTCCTTCACTTACAGTGTTCCTTTTGGGGTTGATGGTGATGTAGAAGCTGAACCAACTTTCGTTGCATCTTACTCTCTACCATTTTAATTAATGGTATAGGTGGATCCAGAGGTCTCAGTTTCCTCCCAAGAGCTGAGACCAAAAGATTTACTTAAAGCATGAAATGGTTAGTTTTTAAAATGTGATTGTATGTTTTTCTAGTAACACTAAAAGACCCTTTTAACTGTTTAGCAAATACAGTTATCAGGGTCTTTTTTTATGCTCATAAAAATATCTAAATAAGCC
>Ga0206125_10003589_pt1 | contig 14628 bp, 13 predicted proteins | sample Helgoland_Spring_4_FD_148598 | JGI IMG/M metagenome (GOLD analysis project Ga0206125, IMG submission 148598) | Pelagic subsurface seawater microbial communities from Kabeltonne, Helgoland, North Sea - Helgoland_Spring_Bloom_20160331_1 | ecosystem: Environmental > Aquatic > Marine > Epipelagic ... | reverse complement strand
GGACTTTCGGCCGCACAGTGGGCGCAGACGATCCAAATTGGCAGCTCATTGCCACGGGCGAATGAGTTTTAGACTGCAGCTTTTGGCCATAATTTTCGTGGCCTTTGGTTTGCCGGTGAATGCAGTTGACACTTATAAGGTCATTCCTTTTTCGGCGCTTAATGGTTGGCAAGATGACGATCACGCGGCGGCGCTTGAGGCGTTTAAAGTGACATGTGGCGACATGTCAGGCGAGGCTTGGCAAAGTCTGTGTGCGGTCGCAGAGCAAAACCCGAATGCGCGTCTGTATTTTGAAACGTTTTTTCAGCCAGTAATGATCAAAACCACAGAAAAGGCTTTGTTTACCGGGTATTATGAAGCTGAACTTGATGGCTCTCTCGCGCGAACTGGGCGGTTTCAGTATCCAATTTACGCTGTGCCAGATGAGGTTCGTGCTGGTGGTATTTGGGAAACGCGCAGATATATAGAGGAAAACGAAGTTTTGAAGGGCAGGGGGCTGGAGCTGGCCTGGGTGGAAAATCCTGCTGATATTTTCTTTATGCAGATTCAAGGATCAGGCCGCGTGCGTCTTCAAGATGGCTCCACCCTTCGCTTGGGGTTTGGTGGATCCAACGGCCGTCGTTATCGGGCCATTGGCCCCCATTTGGTTGAACTGGGAGTTTTGCAAGGGCATGAAGTATCTGCCAACCGCATAAAAGAATGGGTGCTGAACAACCCTAAAAAGGGACAAGAAATTGTTTGGGAAAATCCAGCCTATGTCTTTTTTCGCCGCGTTGATGATGTGCCCAGCGACCAGGGCCCACTTGGTGCGATGAACCGCTCCCTCACCACGATGCGCACTTTGGCCGTTGATCCCAAATATGTCACTCTTGGAGCGCCGATCTGGCTTGAAAAGGGGGGATCAAGACCCTTAAATCGCCTCATGATCGGCCAAGATACAGGCTCCGCCATAACAGGACCGCAGCGCGCTGACGTATTTTTCGGCACGGGCGATCAGGCTGGGATCGCAGCTGGCTTGACTAAAGATTCGGGTCGCATGATCTTATTACTGCCGATCCAAGAAGCACGCGCCCGAGTTTCGGGGCTGTAGCGATGGCCAGAAAACTGCGTCCAGAAGAACGAGAGCTTTGGAAAAAAGTTGCTGATACCGCAACGCCCCTGGCTCCGCTGGCAAAGATGGAGATGCCGCGCGCCCTCTCTTTGCCAAAAGCAAAGATCGAGCGCCCCGCACCGGTACAGCCAGCCCTCAAGGGCTTTAAAATTGGTGCAAAATCACGATCTACGCCTTTGGTTGTCGGAGGTCAGGCGGCGGAGAAGCCTGCGCCCGTGATGGATGCGAAGTCTTTTGGGAAGTTAACGCGTGGCAAGCTGCGACCCGAAGGGCGCATCGACCTTCATGGGATGACGATGGCGGAAGCCCACCCAGCTTTGCAAGATTTCATTTTGGGATCCGCGCAATTGCAGCGCCGATTGGTTCTAGTGATTACGGGCAAGGGCAAATCCAAACCAGATTATGGGCCCATTCCGGAACGTCATGGGGTATTGAGGCATAATGTTCCAATTTGGTTGCGCCAATCACCGCTGTCTTCGGTGATTTTAGAAGTGACTCTCGCCCATCAGCGCCATGGGGGCGCGGGCGCGTTGTATGTTTATCTGCGCCGGGGCCGCTAGTTGGATAAGCGAGTACGCACGCGCCTAACACCGACCCACATCATTAGAGATGAGAAGCCAAAAAACACGGAAACCGCCACATATTGGGTATCAAGGGGTAGATCGTAATCCAGCAAAACTCCGGTCACCGCGGGACCAATCGCGGAGCCTAAAACCATGACAGCCGCCGCCGCCGCCTTGATGGAACCGAGGTGTTTTGTGCCGTAAAACTCTGCCCAAAAAGCATTTGGAAGGGTCGCGTTTGCACCTGAGGATAGGCCAAGGAAAATAAATCCTACCAAAGCCGCAATCAGCGATTGCCCAAATGCAAAAATCAAAAAGGCCACAATCATTGGCAATTGAAAATAGGGGATCAAGCGGGCGGTGTCTAATTTGTCGAGCAAGATCCCAGATAAGATCATCGCGGCTATAGAAACCAGCGTGTAAACTGGAAACATGGCCACCAATTGCAAATGCTCCCACCCTTTAATTTCTGCAAAATGCACCTGAAGGAAGAAAAAAGCGGTGTTAAACGCTGATTGTCCCAACAGTGCTGGGATCATGAACCAAAACAATGGATGGCGGAGTGCCTGATTGCGGCTCCAATGGCGCCCGCACATACCTAAAGATTGCCCGTCAGTAGCGCTGGATTGAGGGCTGCGTTCTTCTGCCAGCAACCAAAGCAGCGCGGGAATGGCCAAAGCTGCGACGCCGGCCGCCAAGATCCATACGCTTTGCCAGGAGAAAAATAACAAAAGGCTGACCACTAAAATTGGATAGCAGGCTTCACCAATTGAAAACCCAAGGCTGGCAACAGAAAGCGCTTTGCCGCGGTTTGCCACAAACCAGCGGGACATCGCCACTGCTGCGATATGGGTCGACATGCCTTGACCGGTGAAGCGCAAACAAAAAATGACCACCGGCAGCAAGGCCACCCAGGGATTAAATGCCATGAACAAACAAGAGGCCGCGAGGGCGGCTAATACAATCGGTCCCAGGTGACGCACCCGCATGACATCGGTTAACCCACCGGACCAAATCATTACAATTGCGGAGGCAAATGTGCCAAAGCCGTATATCGCACCCCAATCTCCATGAGATAGGTTGAAGGCTGTGCGGATCTCACCGGCAAATATAGATATGAAATACGTTTGCCCAAAGCTCGAGATTAAAGTGAGCAGGGCACCAGCTGTTAGCCAGCGGCTGTTTTGCAAAATAAAACGTATCATGCGCTGTTGTCAGATGAAATCTGACCGCTGACAAGAGCTATAACACGTAGCGCGAGAGATCTGTCGACTGCAGCAGGCTATCGAGATTCTTGTCGACATAAGCCTTATCAATAACAACTTCAGAGCCCGCCTGATCTGGAGCAGCGAAGGACAATTCTTCAAATACCCGTTCAATGACCGTATAAAGACGCCGTGCGCCGATGTTCTCAACAGAGCGGTTCACCTCGGCGGCCGCTTGCGCCAAGGCTTTAATACCATCTTCACTAAAGATGACAGAGACACCCTCTGTGCTCATCAGGGCAGAATATTGCAGGGTCAATGCGTTATCTGTTTCACAAAGAATGCGTATAAAATCTTCCTCGGTGAGATCACGCAGCTCCACACGGATCGGCAGGCGGCCCTGAAGCTCAGGCAGAAGGTCGGATGGTTTGGCAACATGAAAAGCGCCGGAGGCTATAAACAAAATGTGATCGGTTTTCACAGGCCCATGTTTGGTGGACACAGTTGTACCTTCAATCAAAGGCAATAAATCGCGCTGCACACCTTCGCGACTGACATCTGCGCCCCGCGCATCGGCGCGCGCGCAGACCTTATCAATCTCGTCAAGAAACACGATTCCGCTTTGCTCTACAGCGGTCAGGGCGGCTTTGGTGACGATTTCATCGTCGAGGAGTTTATCCGCCTCTTCTCCCAGTAAAACGTCATAACTGGCGGCTACGGTCATCTTTTTGCGGCTGGTTCTGCCGCCCATGGCTTTCCCGAAGATATCTCCAAGGTTCATCATTCCCATTTGACTGCCAGGTTGACCGGGAATATCCAGTGCTGACAGGGGGTTAGACGTGTCGGCAACCTCAAGTTCGATGACCGTGTCATCCAATTCTCCACCGCGCAATTTTTTGCGGAACATTTCGCGGGTTGCGTCGCGTGCGTCTGTTCCAGCAATGGCCTCAATCACGCGTTCTTCGGCGGCCTCTTTTGCGCGCGCACGGACGTCTTCGCGCATATGATCGCGGGTCATGGCGATGCTTGAGTCGACCAAATCTCGAATAATTTGCTCAACGTCTCGGCCGACATAGCCCACTTCAGTGAACTTTGTGGCTTCGACCTTTAGAAAAGGGGCCCGAGCCAATTTGGCCAACCGGCGGCTAATTTCGGTTTTGCCAACCCCGGTCGGGCCAATCATCAGAATATTTTTGGGATAAACCTCGTCACGGAGCTCATCTGGCAATTGTTTGCGGCGCCACCGGTTGCGCATGGCAACAGCTACAGCGCGCTTAGCATCATTTTGACCGACAATATTGCGATCTAGCTCAGATACGATTTCGCGCGGGGTTAGGTCGGTCATTTTGAAATTACCTCAACGGTTAAATTGCCATTTGTGTAGACACAAATATCTGACGCAATCGCCATGGCCTTACGGGCAATTTCCTCTGCGCTGAGATCTGTTTCCTGTAGGCCGCGTGCTGCAGCCAGAGCGAAGTTGCCACCAGAGCCAATGGCCGCAATGCCATGTTCCGGCTCCAGCACATCGCCGGCGCCAGTGATGATTAAGAGTTCAGCCCCATCGGTGACAATCAGCATGGCCTCAAGTTTCTGCAAATATTTATCTGTGCGCCAATCCTTGGCCAGTTCAACGCAGGCGCGTTGCAGCTGACCAGGCGTGGCTTCTAGCTTCGCCTCAAGTCGCTCCAGGAGGGTAAAGGCGTCCGCTGTAGAGCCGGCAAACCCTACGACAACATCATTTCCGCCGGGTGATAGGCGCCGCACTTTGCGAGCGGACCCTTTTATGACCGTTGGCCCGAGGCTAACCTGCCCATCGCCGGCAACCACAACTTGAGAGCCTTTTCGCACACCAACAATCGTTGTGCCGTGCCATCCGGGGAATTTTGTATCGCTCATCTGCTTCTCCTCACTACGGACGCTATATGGGAAATGCCAGTGCTGGCAACAAGGGCACGAAAAAAGGCGCTCAACGGAGCGCCTTTCGGAGAACTTGAGATTTCCACTTAAATGGCGTCGTCAATCCAGCTCTTTAATGCCGCCTTTGGAGCTGCGCCGGTTTTGTTGGAGATGACTTGGCCATCTTTAAACAAAAACAAAGCTGGAATGCCGCGCACACCAAGGGCCGCAGCCGCAGAGGGGTTGCTGTCGACATCCACTTTAACCACTTTGATTTTGCCTTCCATTTCAACAGAAAGCTCTTCAAGTGAGGGGCCAATTTGCTTGCAAGGTCCGCACCATTCTGCCCAAAAATCCACTACAACTGGGAGATCTGAGTCTTTTACAATACTATCAAAAGTTGCGTCTGTAGCGGCGACAGTGGCCATGGTGTTACTCCAAATGTTATAGGGCTTTCTCAAGAGTTAGAGTTGCAAGCGCCCAGCGTCAAGTCAGTGGCGTATTTGCCAGGGATGAAATCACGAGATCTTTCGGCAGCGGCATGAGCTCCAGGGTTTTTGTCCATAAAATCGCGGTTTTGATGTCATGATCGGGATAGATTTGTGACAAGGCAGCCGCATAGGCTCCCATCTGTCTTAAAAGCCCGCTTGGAACCTGTTCAGCTTCGCTTGGCACGATCTGATTGGTTTTGAAATCCACCGCCAAAACCCGCGTGGGTGAGACGAGCAGCCGGTCTATTGAGCCTTGTATTGGATCTCCGTTCAGCTCTGGCAAGTGGGCCGTTACATCGACTTCAGCTAAACTTTCGGGCGCAAAAATATGTGCCAGATCTGGTCTTTGCAGCACCGAGCGGGCCTCTTGGCAGGCAGGTGCTCGGACATCTGCTTCAATTAACCGCTCGGCGATCTTACCCCATTGATCTTTCGGCGCATTGGGCAAGACTTCCAAAAGCCGATGCACCGCCGTTCCCATGCGTTTTGCTGTTTCAGCGCCTTGAGGTGCGCCACCTGGCAACACCTTGTCTCCGCCTAAATCGGATGGCGCGCGGGCGTTCACAGGGGCTTGAGGCGGTTTGGCGAAGGGCACAGCCCAGCTTGGGACGGATTGTTTGATAATTTCAGTTTGCTTAGGGTCGCTTATGGGCCCTACTGACCATTGCATGGGCTCATACCGCAATCCCAAACCGGAAATGGTGTTTAAAGGGTCAGAACCGAGGGTCGAAATTGCATCGAATATGGCGTTATGCCAACAGTCTTTCCCCTCCGTAATGTCCCCCGAGCCCATAACAATCAGCCAACTCTCCGCTCGGGTCATGGCCACGTTGAGCAGACGGTCACGTTCCTCTTCCTGTTGGCGCTGCACATCTTTCAGGCTGGTTTGTAGTGTGGCCGGTATGAGGTCTTTGTTTGGAGGCCAAATAGCAATATTATTATGAGGCACAACTTCCGGCAGCTTTGGCGGTTTGCGCGGCGCAGTGTCGGGCAAAATCACGATCGGTGCCTCCAGACCCTTGGCGCCATGGACTGTCATGACACGAATTTTGTCACCAACACTGTCCATCTGGCGCTTGATCTCCAGATCATCCGCGTCCAGCCAGACAAGAAACCCAGTTAGATTTGGAATATTGCTGCGCTCATAGGCAAGAGATTGACTGACCAAAGCATCAATCCCTTCGGCAGCCTCTGGCCCCAATTGGCCCAACAAAGCTGATCGACCACCGCGGGTGGTCAATATATGTTCGATTAATTCAAACGGGCGCTTGAAATCCGCAAGATCGCGGAGCTCAGTCAGCCGTTGAACAGTCTGTGGAAATTCCACTTCACGGTTTTGCAAACTGCGCCACAAAAGGGGCGAGTCTCGCCCCTGCGCAAGGCTATACAGATCTTGTTCGGACCACCCAAAAAGTGGAGATTTCAACGCTTCGGCTAAAGACAGATTGTCTTCCGGTAGCGCCAAAAAGGCCAGCAAGGAACGGATGTCGCGAACCGCCAGCTCGGCGGCGACTTTCAAACGATCGGCTCCAGCTATTGGTAGGCGGGCTTCCTTACAGGCCCGGTGGATTTCTCTAAATAACAGTTTTTGACGGCCCTGAACCAGAATTAAAAAATCGCCAGCGGTGATCTTACGCTGAAAGGCGACCCTTGAGTCATTTAGCTGAGTAAGTGTCTCAGTTTCGATTAGATCACAGATATGCCCGGCCAGAGCATCGGCCAATTGTTTGTCCTGGTGATCTGTTGAAACCTCATCGACCGGATCAGTCCAATGGTGCGGTTCAGTCTTATCAGGGGCTTGAAACACAGGCCAAACATCAACGCGGCCAGGAAGATCTTTTTTAAACGCCAAATGTGCAGATCCTGAGCCAAGTCCGTTGCGATTGGCAAAGACCTGATCCACAACACCCAAGATCGCCGATGATGAGCGAAAGGAGTGATCCAAAGTGGTCGATTGAAACGGCTGATCAATTTCACGCAACTTTTGGGAAAATTGGTCACGCATCCGGTCAAACCCATCCGGGTCTGCGCCCTGGAAGGAATAGATAGACTGTTTTTTATCGCCCACAACAAAGATTGTTCGGGGCACATCTGCCCGCGCGCCCTCACCGGATGTGAATTCCTGTGCGAGGAGTCGGATGACATCCCATTGCGCTGGGCTGGTATCTTGGGCCTCATCCACCAAAATATGATCAATGCCACCATCCAAGCGAAATAAGACCCATGTGGCAACACGCTCATCAGACAGAAGATGGCGTGTGCGCATTATAAGGTCATTAAAGTCCAAAAACCCCCGCGCCTGTTTTCGTGCACGATAGGTGCTGACAAACTCAGCCGCAAAATCATAGAGCGCGAGGCTGCGTTTTGCGACATTCAGGTTCAAGCGGCTATGCCGCCCAGCCTCAACGCGTGACATAAGCGCCTCAACCTGTGCTATGCTGGGCAATTCAGCTCGCGTGGCCTTTGTGGGAAACGACCCTATTTTGGCTGAGCCTGGGGATTTGCCCGTCTTGTTCAAAAATACGGATTCCAAGGTCGAAAGGTCGGCAGTTGTGAGTGTTGGGCCGTTGATGGCCTGTAATTTAAGACCAGCTTTAAAGTCGCGACCCGTTTCGTCCTTGGTCAGCAGGAGCGCTCGAAGCTCTTCAATGTGCTGGAGATCGTCAGGCAAGAAACAGTCATGTGCCAGGTCGGTGTCATTATATCCGGCCGTCAGGCCGAGCGCCTCCCAAATACCATCTGCGCCGGGGTGGGTGTCGAAATGATGATCCAAATGCAAGATTGAATGCAGAAATTTTTGTAATTCCGCCCCTGTGAAATATTTTGCGATACCATCAAAGCTGGATCGACCAGAGCCATCTGCAATGGCTTCCACCACCTCATCAAGAAGAAGATTTTGGGCTCGTTCGTCGATCTCGACAAATTGTGGGTTTACCCCCGCTTCGAGCGGAAAACGCCGCAAGATTGAGGCGCAGAAGGAATGGATGGTTTGAATTTTTAAACCACCGGGAGCCTCCACCGCGCGGGCAAAGAGCGTTCGGGCCCGTTCAATGTCTTCTGGCTCGAGGCCGCGCTCTACGCCAAGGCTGGCCAGCTCTTCCAAAAGCTTGGCATCGTCCAACATAGTCCAGCGACCCAGTCGCTTGAAAAGCCGGTTTTGCATTTCTGACGCCGCAGCTTTTGTATATGTCAGACACAGAATGTTTTGCGGCATTACCCCATCAAGCAACAGCCGCGCCACACGGTCTGTCAGCACACGCGTTTTTCCAGAGCCCGCATTGGCCGCGAGCCATGTCGAGCGCGCCGGATGGGCGGCTTCGATTTGTCGGAGGCTTGCATCACTCAATTTCATTTTGACACCTTGATGACTGTGGCGCGTTGGTTGGTGGTCCATTCACCGTAGCGGGCCAGGTGGTCATAATCGGACAAAGCATCTGCTTTCAGCATTGCGCGTCGTGCGGTATAGCCCTGTTCGGCAGATTGATAGGCGCCGATCAATTTGGAAAAATCTGACCACACATCCGCTTCGTCCATAGGAGCCGGAAGTTCACAGGGCGAATTATCAAGGCCGATATAGGTCGCCCCCGCTACTTTGAGCAGTCCTAGTCCAAGAAATCCACCGCGCCGCAGGATCTCAACTTCCAGCAGGAGCTGTTTGTCAAAATGTAATTGTTGTGCTGGCGTTGGCGGCTTGCCAGTTTTGTAGTCGTAGATATGGGCTGTGCCATCTTTCAAAATGTCAATTCGATCAGCCGTGCCATTTAGTGTAAAATTGAGTTCAGGCAGGTTAATTTCGCCCTTAATTTCCGTTTTGGTCGTGATGATGCTGGCTTGGCGCGCCAGCTCTTGCGTGACAAACCAGTCAGCAAATCGAACCACGCGGGCCAGCCACATTCTGCGTGCAGCGGGCCAGGGCACGGCGGTTTGAAACCGGTCGTCCGCCATGGTTAGGAGTGTGGCTTTGGCGGCCTCTGCGCTGGCCCAGGGGCCAGTCTGCAAAAAAGCTTCCAAAAGATCATGAATTAGCGTCCCGCGCAGCGGGGCGTCGGGCGATTTGGTCAAAGGATCTAGGCGCTTTAGGTTCAAAATGCGTTTGGCATAGATTGCATAGGGGTCACGGATCAGGTGCTTGATATCCGTTACCGCCAAACTTTCAGGGCGGCACGCCACAGGTGGAGCGACCGAAGGTCTGGTGCTCAGCGGAGTGTCTTGTGGCTCCTCGAGGGCTTCGACTTTCCCCAGCCAATCTTTGCCTCGGGCGCGCATGCGGTCCATCCATGTATCGTCACCTGGTTTTTTAAGCCCGTTCAATAGGTTTTCAATTCGATTGAGCCAGCGGGAGGGTACGGTTTCTGCATCATCGGATCTTAAGGATCGCGTAAGCCAAACAGTTTTGGCGCCAATGGCCTGTTGAAAATCATGAGCTGAAAGACCAATGCGGCGTTCTGGCAAAAGCAGACCCGCTTGCAACCGCAAACTGCGGTTCAGCCAGGGATCCGGGGCTGGGGGCTCGGGCCAGGTGCCGTCATTTAATCCGGCAAGAATGACCAGATCGGCGCTTTGTACCCGTGCCTCCAATGTGCCCCAAATCCTGATATTGGAATGCACATGATTTTGATCGCGGGTTTGTCCAGCGTTTAAAACACCGCGCAAAATGGCACTATAATCGATGAGCTCAACATCTCCCGCAGCTGGGGCGTATTTTGTAAGGTTCTCGATCTCCGTTTTCGTGTCGCGCCCGGGAGCTTGTTCCCACAGCTCGCCATTCTGCCCAAAAAGACCCGCTGACAATTGCTCTGCAAGCTTGCGGTGATGCGCGATCCAATCCTCTAGCGGCTGAGATCCCTCCGGCCATTGATCAAAGATGTTGGCATTGATCCAATCCACCCATGGGCGATAATGATCTTGGGCTTCAGCCCATTTTAAGAGGGCCTGTGGTGTTAGGAAGGCCGGACCGCGGCGGCGTAGATAAAGCTCGAGCTCGCGGGTGTTGCGTAGGTGTTGACCACGGCCTTCGCCAGAATGGGTGAGCGGATGTTTCAACAAGACCAATAGGGTTTCAGAGGTGAGCTGTGGCTGTGCCAGATCTAAGACATGCAACAAAAACCGACCTGGCGCTGTCAGGTTCAAGGGAATTCCGGCACTGTCATCGGGGGTAATATTCCATGCAGCCAGCGCTGTTGCTATGCGCCGGGTCAAATTACGATCGGGGGTTATCACCGCAGCTGTTTGCCCCAATTCTGCGGCGTGCCGCAGCTGCAGCGCAATGGCTTTTGCCTCGACCCTTTGGTTCGGCGCTTCCAGCCAGGTGATATCCTCAGTGGCTCGGTCAAGCTCTGTCAGATATGGCCCTTCCTGCCGCCAGTGATGGGTCACTGGCGCTGGGCGCAAAGCTAAGGATACCAACCGATTGCGCGCCGCCGCCTGTGGTGCCGCTTCGGTCCAGGGGGTGACTTGATCCGGTGTAAGATCCAAGGCATTTAGCAAGCGCGAAAATCGATATTGTGGATGGTCTTCGCTGGTTTTCGGATCTGACAGCTCGGCCCAAACCCGTGCCGGCATGTCAAAATCAAATCCTGGCAAAATCACGGCACCTTGCGGCAAACCTGCGACCGCTTTCATCAGATGAAAAGTTGTGCCGCGCGATCCGGTTGAGCCGGCCAGTAAGATCGGATGGTCCGGCGGGTTTTCTTGCCAACGCAGAGTGAGGGCCAAAACGCTGGCCCTCTGGCGGGCTTCTTTATCTGGCGCTTCACCGCCTTCAAAATAGCGTTGCACGATGGCGATAAATTGTAGTGAACGCTCCCAATGGCCTGAGAAATCGGAAATGTCGAGTCCTTCAATGACAGCGGGTGCGATGCCTTCCCCTTGCATTTCATCCATCAAACTTGCCAGGCTATTGGCCAAATCAAAGACAGCGCTTGCCGGCGCCAGCCCCTCAACACGTTGGATCAATAGGCGCACCAGCTGTGCAATTTCCAGCCTGCGCTTCAGAGTTGGGACTGGCATTGGAAGATCTGTCAGAAGTGGGTCATGCGCCAAATCTGTGACCAAAGTAAATTTTGGCATCAAGCGCGCGGGGCCTTGCAAGAACAACTCAGCCAATCGCCTCTGCATGCGTTGCGTGTTGACATAGACTTCAACCCGCGCCCAGTGCTCTGGAGGCCCCCTTTGCAGACGTGTGGTTAACCCATCGAGCAATGTGTCCGGGAAGGCTTGACCTGAATAGGTGCCAAAAACACGAAAGTTTGGCCTATCATCAAACATGGTTTGTACTCAGCAATTTTTCACCGAGGGCAATATTTTCGGGTCTGCCGATGTCGCACCATTGCCCCGGATAAAGGCACGCGCGCAGAGTGTTTTTTGCCATTAATTCATCCCAAATGATATTGAGCGAAAATTGTGTTTCTCGAACGTTTTGCACTGTGTCCAGTCGAATAATCTGTACACCGAGATACACAAAATTCCCAACCCGGGTAACCCCGCCGTCTTGAGAAATGGAAAAATCTCCCGGTCCTGTGCGGCCGCTGACTTGGCTTATGGGCGCACAGAGGAGCAATGCATCGCAGTCGTAGCGCCAATTTTGAAATAGATAGGCAAAGGGATTGGGCCCAGACCATATGGCATCGCTGTTGCTGGTAAAAATTGCTGGCCCCTCAAAGAACTTGCTGGCATTTTTGAGCCCACCGCCGGTGTCCAGAATATTGGGTTCATGCACAACCTGAGCTGGGCAATTTTTTAAATGGTTTGCGATTTTATTGCCTAGATAATGGGTGTTGACCACAGTTTTGGTGATTCCGCCCGCTGTTGCCAGCGACAATGTTCGATCAAGTAGGCTTTTTCCAGCTACGGGGATCAGCGGTTTAGGAAGATCAACGGTGAGTGGCTGCATGCGACTGCCAAAACCGGCAGCAAATAGCATCAGCTCATCGGGCGGCTGGCGCATTTTGCTCTCAATTCTGATTGTAGTTCCGGCGTGGGTTCGGGAAGGGATTGGCAGAGCCTGCACAGATCGGACAGATCGGGGTGGGACAAATCACGCCAAAGATTGTTCCAAACATGTGGCATTAGTTCAAGGTATCCGGGCTTGCCATCTCTGAGACACAGCCTCGCGAATAGGGCAAGAACTCTGAGGTTGCGCTGGGCGCTCAGGGTGGACAACGCACGGTGAAAATCATCTGAGCCGGCGTAGGTTTGGTTCAGCGTATCCTTGAGCCGATGCTCAACATCGGGATGTAAGCTGCGGCGGGCGTCGTGGATGAGCGAAGCGGCGTCATATAGCGGGTGGCCGAGTTCGGCGTCTTGAAAGTCCAAGAGCCCAATTTGCGCCAGTCCGGATTGCTCAGGTCGATAGACGACATTTTGCGCATGATAGTCGCGCAGGACGAGAACGGGATGTGTCCAGTCAAGGCTGTCCAAGTGTTTGCGCAGCTCCGTTGCAATGGCCGCCGCGATGTCTGGGCTGCAATACCATTGCAGGGTAATCTCAGCAGCCTGCGCCATAGCTTGCGGGAAATAGGATCCGACCTTCGGCGGCGGCGGCTTTTGGTGCAACTGGGCCAGAGCGTCGAGGCACAGTTGGTAGAGCGGGTATTCGAGCTCAGGGGTGGTGTTGGCGACATCAAAAAGCAGCTGATCGCCGAAATCTTCCAAAAGAATCAGCCCAAGAGAGTGATTCGCGGCATAAATCTCAGGCGCAGATAGGTCACATCCTTTCAGATGTGCGGCAATATTAAGAAACGGCTGGATATCTTCGCCGCTTATTGGGTCGGCATCCATTAATATGGCTGGGCCCTTTTTTGGGTGGATCAAACGTTCATATTTTCGATTGCCAGCATCTCCCGCCAACGGCGCGCGCTGTGCCACGTCCCAATCGGCGGCTTGTAGGAAAGCGTCAATATCGGCGTTGCGATTCATGCCAACGTCTCCGTCCCCGCGGCTTTACGCTGTTGGCCAACAGAGTTCGCGATCGAGCCATTGTGCGTGACGTTGGGTTGGGAAGACAGGGGCGGGGCGTGCATGGTGGTACAATACGTCGGGCACCCGATGCTGCAAGCGAAAATTAGGCCACCGATTGCTGATGAGTGACGCTCGCAGGTTGATTGCTTGGGCCAAGTTTAATCAACGTGTGACGATTGGCCAGTGGGGTACATTGGAAGGCGAATGGCTGACCCTTTTTTGAGGATAAAACAGCATTCCAACATTTTCGATCGCCATGGCTCAAGACTGTTCCGCGCATTTTGTTCCAGGTGTCATGTGGTAAAAACTGTTTTTGCCAAAGCTGAAGGCAGCCCGAAAGGGATTTTTCAGCGCTGTTTTTTTGCGCAATTTCGGGCCAAACAGATTGAAATGCAGAGAGCGCACGTAGGCGCCAAGCCCATCAAAAATTACGAGGGGAGCTGTGACCCTATTAAGCGCGTTTTCCAAAAGGCAGAGCTCAGCGCGGGCTTCGCGGGCGTGGGCGGTTTCGGCGCTGATGTCTTCAAGCAAAAAAGCGATGGCCCCGTCCGGATGGGGTTTTCCCGTAACGCGATAGGTGATCCCGTCTCTTCGTTCCCAGACATCACGATAGCTGCCGTTTTCCGCGGCGGATTCGAGTCGTGCAAGTCGGTCGCGCCAATCGCCTTAATCCTTGGGTTCGGGTAAAAACCCTTTGGTACGGAGCGTGTCAAGGAAACTGGCCAAATCGGGCTTTAAACTGAGAGCTTCAAAATCCAAACCCGTGATATCCAAAAGTGCGGGGTTAAAATGGATGAGCGTGCGCTTGCGGTCAAAAATGGCCAGGCCGGTTGAAAGCTGGGCAAAGGTCTTCGACATGGTTTGTATGAATTCGCGACGTGACGCCTCAGCTCGGACCTCGCCATCGACAGGGCTGGCAAACCAAAGGGTTTCATGATCTTGTAGCTGGGCGGTAATATTGTACCAAGAGCTCTGTCCCGCACCGCTGTGCGCTTGTATCCAACCATCGGTTTGGCCGATTGAAAGCCAATGTTTGCAGGTGGCTACGAAATCTGATCCGCTCTTCTTGAACGCTTTATTGCCACATGTGACGTACCGGTCATAGCTGGTAATCCAGATGGGATATGGATGCAGCTCAGCTGCATTCGGCCTGTGGTCATATGAATTCCCGGCAGTTCGGCCGGTGCTTCGATGCGAATGGTCGGCCCGCAGGGCCCGGGCTGCTTCGCTCAGGTTCTTGCGCAGCAAGGCATATCCCGAAGACATGGCGACCAGCGTTGCAAGAAACACCAGCCCGAGATTAACAAATTTTGCTGCACGATTTCCAACACATTAAGACCCTTTCGGGCGCAGTGTTGCGCAAGGGTCTTAATACCGAATTAATCGCTTAACCAATTTTT
>Ga0206125_10003583_pt1 | contig 14644 bp, 14 predicted proteins | sample Helgoland_Spring_4_FD_148598 | JGI IMG/M metagenome (GOLD analysis project Ga0206125, IMG submission 148598) | Pelagic subsurface seawater microbial communities from Kabeltonne, Helgoland, North Sea - Helgoland_Spring_Bloom_20160331_1 | ecosystem: Environmental > Aquatic > Marine > Epipelagic ... | reverse complement strand
TGTGAGAAGGGCTATCCAGATATGGATAGCCCCTCTGATCTTCGTGTTTTGAAAACCATTCTTAAAGAAGAAGGTATTACTATACCTCAGTTCCAACAAGTAATATCTGAACAAGAAAAATCAGACGAACTTACTATAAAAGATATAGAAGATATCTTAAACCAAATTAAGGATGATAAAGCAGCTATTAAGAAGATATATAACTTTATATCTAATAGACCTGGAGAAAAAGGGTTCTTTGGAGTAGCAAATGATTCTAATGTTAATGATAAAACTGTAGATACATCTAATGCACCTCAGGTTATATTTGATTTATTATCTAATAGTGGTGACTTAAAAAAATATTTAGATTTTAACAAACCCGGATTTGGAGAAATTGGTAAAGAAGGTAACTTTTTAGATTTCTTTGAAGGAAAATCTGGGATATCTAAAGATACCCTTACTAAAATGTTTAATTTTTCGGGGAAAGAAAGTGGTAGAGGTGTAGGTAAAGGAGAAGTAGCTATGGCATTGTTGTTTAAAGATGTTAAAATGGCTGCTGCTGGGGGTGGTGATTTGAATTGGGGAGGAAAATCTTTAGAAGTTAAAGGTTCTAGTGCTCGTTTAGGAGGAAGAGATAGAAAATTTGAAGGATTTGAACGTACCGCTTTAGGTCAATTAGCTACAAAATATGATAAATCCGATACAAAACTAACAACTCTTATTCCTAACTTAGCAGATGAAGAAGGTTTAGATAAAAAGGAATTATTAGATGCTGTGATTGATTTTGAATCAAAAGCACATCCTAAAGGAGATGCTAAAAAATATTTTACTGAGGATATTTTAGATAACCCAATTAAACTCAGAAAATCATTTACTAAAAATTTAATTAAAAATTATTCTACTAGTAAAAATATTGATCATTTTATTTGGTGGAATTCAGATGATATATTTGGTAAATATTTATCATTTAAACCTGAAGAAGCAGATGACTTAGTTGATAATGGGTCATTAAGAACTAATAATATATTTGTTTACCAATTAGATCCTTCTATTTCTAAACCTTAATTTGGCCTTTCATTTTTTTTATCGTATCTTCCCTTACTGTAGGGGGGAGGGGGAAAAGCGCACCGGTTCGCATAATTCGCATCATGTCATTAAACAGTTTCTTCGATACCATAGATACAGACGCACAGTTCGATGTGTGGCGTAATTCTATCAAACAAAAATTAATTCACTTAAAAAACACAATTCCCCTAGAGAATAGGCTGGAATTACACTATGTTGGTGAAACATTAGAATTTCTTGATTCACTTAATATTTTAAGTAGTGAATTTTTAGCTCATAATCCTGAAGCACAAAGTAAAACTCATTTCAAAGAAAGATTAAGAGTATGTAACTCTTATTATAAAAAATTTGGAAGACGGTAAATTTATTCGTATATTCAACTAAAACATTTAATATGGCAAAATATAAAAGACAGTTACAAATCGCACTCGATCGCTTGGATCAAGGATTATCTCGTGTGCATAGTATGGTGAAAAGGGGAAAAAATGCTGAGGCTATCCACTTTATAGAAAATGATTTAAAGGAATTGTATGATGAACTTCAAAACATTATTAGTATTACCCCAGAAACCGATCAATCACGAGTAGGATTTTTAGAATGATAGGAGCAGAACAAATTAAGGTTAATTTTGAAACCTTTAATGGTGTTTTAGAAACAAATTTTGAAGGTGAACGCCTAGAAAAGTTAAAAACACTTACGGATTGCTTAAAAGAGCGAATGATGTTTGCTCCTGCATCCACTAAAGATTGGTTTAATAATGCTTTTCCAGGGGGTTATTTAGATCATATTTTACGTGTAAATAAAATAGCTAACCAATTACATAAATTATATTCATTCCATGAAGCTAATGAATCATATACAGTAGAAGAACTTAATTTTGTATCTCTATTTGGTCAGTTAGGTAAATTAGGAGATTGGGATAGTGAGTATTTTACTAAAAATAATTCTGATTGGCACGTTAAGAATTTAGGTATGGTATATAAATTTAACGAAAATGTACCAGCTATGAAAATTTATGACCGCACCATGTATTTACTACAGGATGCTAGTATTAAAATTTCACATAATGAGTATTTAGCCATCCGCAATCAAGAAGGTTTATTTGATGAAAGTAATAAATTTTATTTCTATAGTGGTCAAAAAGAAACTAAACTTAGAACCCACCTACCTTTACTCCTCCACCAAGCTATCCAAACAGCCCAAGAAATTGAATACCAAATTTGGAATTCCGGAGGTTCGGTTGTACAACAACCGTCTAAACCCGCAAATGCCTCCAAAGCTGATAAAAATTTAAGGAAGGCTAAAGCGATAAACGTAGAAAATAATCCTAATTTCAACGAAAAAACTAAATCAATTATTGATTCATTCTTTACTGACTAATGGAAATACTAATTGGAATATTATTAGCCCTACTAATTGTAGCTGGATTTGCTATTCGTAATTTAATTAAGAAAAACGAAGAGTTAGAAGATTTTATTGTTAAACAAAGTGAAGCTATAGATTCTTGTGATAAGAGATTAAGTAAAATAGACGATAAAGGTTTCTTTATTACTGATGATGAAATTGGTTGGTTTTTTACCGAAGTTAAGAAGATACAGGAGGCACTAAACGAATTTCGCCTCCGCTAACCTAAATGGCTAAAAAAAGAGGACGCAAAAGTAAAAGACAATATTTTACAGAAGATACAGAGCACGCAATAATAGAATATTTAGCGAGCGAAGATCAAGCAGAGAGAAATCGGATTTATAATTCACGAATTCACCATTCGTTTTATAAGTTAGCCGAGAATCTTATTCATACATTTAAATTTTATTACACCGAAGTAGATGACCTCGAGGATTTAAAACACGAGGTTATCTGCTTCCTACTCGAGAAACTTCATTACTTTAAAGCAGGTAAAGGTAAAGCATTCTCGTATTTTAGCATTGTGGGTAAAAATTACCTTATATTATATAATAATAAGAATTATGCTAAAAAGAAAGGTAAAGCAGACCCATTGGAAGCTGATACTGATGATGGTATATTAAATGAATTTGAGCGACAAGAAGTAAGAAACGAAAAAGCAGAATTCTTAGATCTATATATAGATCATATGGATAGTATATTACTTACAACCTTTAAAAAACCAGAAGATATAATAGTAGCAGATGCCATACTAACAATATTTAAAAGAAGAGAACATTTAGAAATATTTAATAAAAAAGCTATTTATATCTACATTAGAGAAATTACAGGTATGGAAACAACTATAATAACTAAAGTAGTTAAAATTATGAAAGGTATTTTTCATAACTGTTATTCTGGATATCTTGAAAGAGGATATATTTATCGTCATGAGTAACCCATTAGATACAATAATATTTGACGGTAAAACAGCGTCAGACGTATTTAAAGAGATATATGGTAATAGTAAAAAAAAGGATAAACAAATAAATTCCTTAATTTCTGAATTAAAACCATTAATTCAAAACATTGGTGATGCTCCTGTAGTAGTTCCTCTTATTAAAGAATATTTAGAGGTTAGTGTAAAAAATGATGAACATCTTATAAAAATGATGGCTGTTATTCAGAGATTACAAAATAATGCTGCTTCAGGTGGTGGTGATTCATTATTAACAGATGAAGAACTTAGACAATTACAAGCAATAGCCGAAGAAGTAGCAAAAGATGAGCCTAAGGAATAATAAAAACAAAGGTAATTTAGTAGGTAATTCTGGAAATCCTAAAAATCAAAACCCAACTAAAAGGGTTGTTGACATAATTCTATCTCCTGATCATAAATCTTATAACAGCCCTGAAGATATAGGTGTTATATTTTTTGTAGAAGTTGGTTTTAATCAAGATTATACTGATTCTACTACTCTCCCTTCTGCTAAACCTTTAAATAAAAACAACTTTACTTATCCTACAATTGGGGAATTAGTCCAGATTATAGAATCAACTAGTAATGATATATATAATGATTTAGAAGGAGATATTAGTACTACAACTAATTATTATACCCCTGCTATTAATATCCATAATAATACTACTAGTAATGCTTTGCCTTTAGAAAAAGATTCTAGAAAGTTAAGACCTAAAAGAGAAACTAATGTTAGATCTTTTGAATTTAAAAAAGAATTCAAATCACCTAGTAGAGAAACAGCTAAAAAACAATTAGATAATTATTTAGTTAGTCTAGGATATACAGGTAGTAATGACCCCAATGCCCCATTATATAATCTAACCCAAACAGCAAATGGGAATTATATTTTTAGATTAGATGATTCACAAGATAATGAGCAAGCTGCTACAAAATTAGGGAATTATTTTAAAGAAAACCCTGAATTAAGACCTTTAATTCCAAGTGAAGGAGATTCTATTATGGAAGGTAAAAATGGACAAAGAATTCGTTTTACTACTACGGGACCAACGGGGACTAATGCTATAAGTAATAATGTAACAGATATCCCAGATGATGGAAACTCTAGTATAGGAGATAAAGCTATGGTTCTTAGTTTAGGAAATGGGTCTCAAGAAAATGTAACTAATGATGCTGCTTCGATTTATATGCTTGAAAATCAAAATATTCCTATAGATACAACTTCTACTAATATTGATTCTTTAAATTCAACTTATACTCCCATTTCTAATCCTTTAGAAGAAATTAGTAAAAAACCTGTAACTATAATACCTCAAACTTTACCAGAGCAAGAATTACAAATCCAAAATATTCAATTTAATATTGATGTTCCTATTATTGATTCTAACCCATTAATAGAAATAGAAACTACCCAATCTGTAGAAGAAATAGATCCAGTATTTGCTGCTTTAGATGAAGCACAAGATGAAGAATTATTAGTATTTAATGAAGAATCAATAGAAATAGGGGGAACTGAATTTGACCCTACAACTGATAATCAACCAGAAGTAAGTTATCCTAACCCTAGTGTACTAGAAGATCTCCAACCTGATGAAATACCTGTTGATGTTGATTATAAACAAATTAATATAGATGCTGAAAATAAATGGAGAAGGGGTACACAAGCCGTTTTCAAAAACAAAGTAGGAGCTTTATTAGTATTACCTCTACCTGACCGTAGTTTAACTATGGCTAAAACTACTCAACGAGATATTAAATATTTAATAATTCACACTGCTGGCTCTAGCACATCAACAACCCCCGCTAGTTTGATGAGGTTCTTTTTTAATGAACGAGATGGTAGTGGTTGGAAAACAGGAGGTTACCATTGGATAATAGATAGAAATGGTAATGGCACTAGGGTGTATTCGGACGATATAAGTACTAATGGTGCTTCTGGGATCAACTCTAATAGTATCCACTTAAATTGGATTGGTGGATATTCAGGACCTGGCGAACCATTAAATTTTAATATTACTAGAGGACAAATTAATACTCTTAAAAGATTAACCCGTAAATATGTTGAATTATATCCTGATATAAAAGTATTAGGACACAACCAATGTTCTAATAAACCTTGTCCATTATTTAATGTACCTAAATGGTGTGATAAAATTAACATATCAAGTGGTAATATTCTTGAAGAAACCCTTAACACAGGTAAAGGATTTTATGCCCAGTGGAATGGTTCTGATTTAGTTAACGAATCAAGTAGATTAGCAAACTTAGTAACATAATGGCAACTAATTTTATACAAGAAGACCAGTACGTAGGTAAACAAATATTAATTGATAGTGATCGATTAGTATTTAATGGTCGTGACGATATTGTGTTTTCGTCTAAAAATCTGTTTGTATTCAAAACAGATGGTGAATTCCATGTTAATAGTAGAAATGATATTTTTATTAATGGATCTAAAATTTACATAGGCCCCATTGAAAATGGACAAGATGTTAATATACCCGCGGTAAGAAGTAGGGAATTAAAACAAATCTTAACTGATTTAATTAATGCTTTAGACATGTTTTTTAAAGTTCAATACCCAATGACCTCAGGTTTAATGGGTCCTAATCCCGGTATTAATAATGGTTTAAATAAAGTTATTTTAAAAGACTTAGCTAAAATTAAGTCTAGGTTAGATGATATAGAAAGTAAAAAAGTATTCATTAAATGATTAATAAATTAGTAAATAATATTCTTAACCAAGCATCTTTTACTCTTTCTGATACTAAAGATCGAATTTTAGTTGTAGCTAAAAAAAGGGCACAAGAAGAAACTATAACTAATATCCCTTCACCCCAAGATTTTAAACAACAACTAGAAGGATTAGTTTTAGATTCTCCTAATGCTCTTCAAAAAGCTGAACAAACTTATAATAAGTTTAAAAATTTTTTAGAAAAAGCTATAAAAAAATTAGAAGGAATAAAAGAAGAGTTAGAAGCTATTAAAGCTAGATTTAATTCTATAAGAAACAATTTTGAAAATTTAAATGAAATTACAAATATTTTTAGTGGTGTAATTAACACAATAAAAGGATTATTACCTAATTTAGATGGGATATTAGCCTCCCAAGTAGCCCCTGTTATTAGTGGTACTGTGGTAATAAAAATAGGTGAGTTTAAAAAAAGTTTTAAGGATAAAATAAAAAATACTGAAGGAGTTATATCTAACTTAAATACTCCTGTTGAGTTTTTTATAGATGAAATAGATCAATTAGAACCTTTTGTAGACCAAGGTATTAATAATACCCAAGCTACTATAGATCAATTACAAGCATTATTAGATCAGCTAAATTCTATATATGGTAATTTTATTTTAAATTTAAATGATTCTGCATTAGGAGATAATACTAATGGAGATAATACTAGTAATAATCCTTTAGGGGAAAAAACCTTAGAAGAATATATAAAAGATCCTTCTAATTTAGATACTATAATTACTGATATAATATTACCATCATATAAAATATATTATGAAGTTAGAGAAAATGGCCCTGGTACCCAATTATACGAAACAGGTATAATAAACAATACAATAGACTAAAATAATTTATATTTATTAAAAACTAATAACGATGAAAATAAATGCATTCGAAAAAATAATTAGAAAAGTTGTGCGAGAAGAAATAGATCATGCATTAAGACGTGAAATAGCATTACTAAAAGAAGAGTTAGTTACCCAACCCACCCAACAGCGTGTAATAGAAACTACAAATAATACTCAAGAAATTGAAGATTTTAGAGCAAAATTAAGAGAACAAATACCACCTCCTAATTTTAATACAGGCAATAATACTCTTAATTCATTATTATCAGAAACTGCTGTAACTCCTACACCAGAACAAACATTTGCTGCTAATGATCCTGTAAATCAGTTTTTAAATAAAGATTGGAGTCCAGTAATGAAAGCAATTGAAAAGAAAAAAGAATTTAGACCCTAATGGCTATTAAACTACGTAAACCTGTTAAAATAGATCCTGTTGATATTAGTGAAAAAGTCGCAGTAGGGATACGTCTACCTTTTAATAAAAAAAAGATATTTGATTTAGATTATACTACAAAATTACATGCTAAATCTAAATTAATTAATGTATTATTAACTTCACCCGGTGAAAGATTATATAACCCAAATTTTGGAGTGGGATTAAAAAATAGACTTTTTCAACAAAATACCCCTATATCAGGCGATGAATTAAGAAATGTAATAACCCCCCAAATTGAACAATATATTCCTGAAATTACTATAAAAAATATAGCTCTTCAGGATGGTGGTTTACAAGGACATACTTTATTTGTAACTGTAAATTATAGTTTAAACAATAGTGAAGAAGAAGATTCAGTGGCCTTAAATTTTACTAATGACCCGAGTACAGCATCAACTACTGATTTAAATAATTATCTTAATCTTTAATAAAAAAGTATAATGGCATATTCAACAGCAAAAAATAATACTAAATCTGTAAGGTATTTAGATAAAGATTTTAATGATTTTAAAAATGCTTTAATTAATATGGCAGAGGTATATTACCCTGACTTATTAAACGATTTCACTGAAGGCAGTCCTGGAACTATGTTTATAGAAATGGCTTCTTATATAGGGGACGTTCTTTCATTCTATACAGATTCACAAATTCAAGAAGTATTTTTACAATATGCTCAAGAAAGAGAAAATTTATTTGCTCTAGCGTATAATTTAGGATATAAACCTTCTGTTACTACTCCTGCTATTGTAAACTTAGAATTATTCCAACAAATTCCTGCTAATGGTAATGGTAATCCTGATTGGAGATATGCCTATAAAGTAAAACAAAACTCAGACTTCTTACCCAATAATGGAAGTGGAATTAGATATATAATAGAAAAAGATGTAGATTTTGCGTTTTCATCATCTGCTGATCCTACAGAACAAACAGTTTATTCTTTAGATGCTGGACAGCCCGATTATTTTTTACTTAAAAAAACGGTTAAAGCTATAAGTGCTGATATTAAAACTGCTACTTTTAGTATACAAGGGGCTGAAAGATTTAAAACTATATCACTAGAAGATTCTAATATAATTGAAATCCAATCTATTACAGATTCAGAAGGTAATAATTGGACTGAAGTTCCCTATTTAGCCCAAGAAACTATTTTTGAGGAAGTACCTAATAATGAAGCATATGATCCTGACCTACCCCAGTATAATGGTCAAATCCCTTACTTACTAAGGACTAAAAAAGTGTCTAAAAGATTTACTACTAGATTTAAATCCAATAAAAAATTAGAAATTCATTTTGGAGCAGGATCAACAGGAGGTGATGATACTACTATTATTCCTAACCCAGATAATATTGGATTGGGTATTAAAGATGGTAGATCATTATTAGATAAAGCATATGATCCTTCAAATTTTTTATATACTAAAGCTTATGGTGAAGCCCCTTCTAATACTACTTTAACTATTAAATACCTAGTAGGTGGGGGAATCCAATCAAATACTAACTCAAACGTTATTAATAGAATAGGTAATGCAACTATAACTCCTCGTCAAGGTAATTTAGATTCTTCAGTTTTTAATACTGCTGTAGATTCTTTAGCATGCACTAATCCTGAACCAGCTTTGGGTGGTGGGCCCGGGGATTCAACACAAGATATTCGTTTAAATACTATAGCCCAATTTGCTGCCCAAAAACGAACAGTAACTAAAGAAGATTATATATTTAGAACATTATCTATGCCTGTTCAATTTGGAAATATAGCTAAAGCATATATAATCCAAGATAATCAAATTTCATTAGAAACCAATAAAAGGATAGCTAATCCTAATGCTCTTAATTTATATGTTTTAGGTTTTGATTTTAATAAAAAATTAGAAACCCTCCCAACGGCTGCAAAAACAAATTTAGCTACCTATTTAGAACAATATAGAATGTTAACAGATGCTATTAATATTAAAAATGCTTCTGTTCTTAACTTTAATATAGAATTTAATATTAGTGTTAAAAAAGGATTTAACAATGATTCAGTATTGATTAGATGTATTAATAGGCTTAAGGATTTCTTTAATATTGATAATTGGCAAATCAACCAACCAATTATAAAAGGTGATATAAATAATATTTTATATAATATTGATGGGGTTCAAAATGTAGATCAAATTATAATTAATAATAAACACGGCATTAATGATGGTTATTCCCAGTTTAAATATAATTTTGAAGCAGCTACTCGAAATAATATTATATACCCACCAGTAGATCCTGCAATATTTGAATTAAAATACCCTAATAGTGATATAATTGGTAGAGTAACTCGATAATTAATAACCATGGCACATTACTTCTTATTCCCTGAAAAAGACGCTACAATATACTCTCGTCCTACAAATCAAACCCTAAATACGGGGATTGATGAGATATTAACATTAAGAGATATTGAATCTAATACAGATACCAATTTTTATCCTAGTAGAATTTTAATACAGTTTAATACAACCCAGTTAGTTGATGTTATTAATAATAAAGCCCAAAGTAAAAATATTGTTACTGCTAGCTTAAAGTTATTACAAACTGAACATAAAGAATTAAGTGCTGATCAACATTTAGAAATTTATCCTCTTGCTGAAAGTTGGGTAAATGGTACAGGTAGATTAAACAATATTCCACAAATTACTGATGGAGTATCTTGGAAATACCGCAATGGAAGTGAAAATGCAATCAAATATAATGCTATCGGAACGTATTGGAATACTGCCAGTTTATCTGCGGGTACTACGGGAAGTTGGATAGATGATGCCCCAGGAGGTGGTGTATGGTACACAGGATCTACTTTTGAAGTAGACAGGAGTTATGGGTATAATGATGAATTAGATATATCATTAGATATAACATTACCTGTTTTAAAACATTATAGTGCTAGCAATAATTCAGCAACTTACCCAAACGGTATTACTAATAATGGATTTATATTAAAACGTTCAGGATCACAAGAATTTACTGCTATAAATGATGGAGAATTGAATTTTTTCTCTATGGATACTCACACAATATATCCTCCTTATTTGGACATTGCATGGGATGATTCATCCTATGACACAGGATCCGCTACTAGTAATACAATTTTAAATTCAGGAGAAATATATGTAACTTTAAGAAATAATAAAGGTACATTTAAAAGTATAGAAGAACCTAAATTTAGACTTAATGTTAGAGAATTATATCCTACACGTAGATTTGTTACTTCTTCAAATTATTTGGACACTAAATATTTTACTAGTGAATCTTACTATTCTTTAATTGATTATGCTACTGAAGAAACTATTATACCATTTGGACCTACGTCTAAACTAAGTGCTGACTTAGAAGGTATGTATTTTAAGTTATATATGAATGGTTTACAAGAAGGAAGATATTATAAACTCTTATTTAAACATGAGAATAATGATGGTATAAGAGTATTTGATGAAAATTGTTACTTTAAAATAGTTAAATCATAATGGCTTCTCACAATACTAAATACGGAAATACTACTATAGAAGAAAATAATATTCCGTCTGATATTTTTCAATCTAGAAATAATACTTCTTTACCCCCTATTGTAGATGAAGAAAATCCAGTCCCTCCTAATTACGACGGGGATATAACATTTACTAGAACTATATATAGTAAAAAAGAATTTAATAATAAAAATAATATATCTTTTGAAGAATTAAATAGTACTAATCTTCCTATTGAAATTGATCAGTTTTTTAATTTTTATAATGAAATCTTTTTTGATATCCCTAAAGAAGGAGAAAATTCTCATACTACTATAATAGAAACTAGTTTAGATTATGTAGGCAGTTATAATAACCCACTTCAAGGTGTTGTAGATAATTTAAATAGTCAAATAAGTGAATTAGAAGGACAAATTTCAACATTAGAAGGTGAAATTGAAACTTTAGTCGCACAAATAGCAGATACTTTAGAAGGTCAAATTAATAGCCAACAAGCTCAAGCTGCATATGATGCTTATTTAACTCAAATAGGTGGCGATCCTGAAAATCCCATAATGACTTATAGTGATCTTCAAATAAGGGGAAATAATGTAGTAGGTTCCGATTTTGATGATAGTCGAGCAGGTAAAGATTTAAGACAAGCTTATGAAAAAGCTAAATCTAGTGGTCTTAAATATCAAAATAGAACTGAAGGTCAATGGAAAGCTGATGTTGAAAAAAGTTCATCTGGCCAAAGAACAGAAGATTTATTTGAAGCTATAGTGGATCTTAAAGACATCATTAAAAACAAATTAGCAGATTTAGACCCTAACTCATAAATGGCCATATTAAATACCCAAATAATAGAGACTTTAAATTCTCAAGATACAGAACAAATTTCTACTACACAGTTAATAAGAAATTTTGGGCAGGATAATGATTTTGTTAAACTTGAAATATTTGACCAACAAGGAAAATTATTACTTTTTGATGAAAATTTTAGAGAATATACTCCCTATTATAATTCTCCTGGTACTAGTGGTACACCTAAAGTAACCTCTATAGATATAGATTATGAACAAGTTCTTAAAGACTATGGATATAGTTCGGGAACTTATGTAATGAACTTTTCTTTTAGGAGAAAAATTTTAAATGTTAATAAAGATACTTTTATTATATCTGAAATTTCTCCTTCTAGAAGAGAAATCAGAATTACTCCTAATGGTATTACTCAAATAGATTTTGAAAACACTTTAAGTGTATTAAATAGTATATTAAATACATCTCCATTTATACGAGATATTAATTTAATTTCTGGCAAATCCTCTACTTTAGTATTAAATGCTATATTAAGCAGAGATAAAACTGGATTAATTAAATTATATAATCCTTTACCGTTTAATCTTTCTATAGGAAATTCTTTTAATATTATTGAAGAAATAATTAATCCTTTAGAAGTTACTGTTCAATTAGAACAAGAAACTTTAATTGATACTAGTATTGATATTGGTGTACCCAATTTTTCATTATCAAACGAAGATATATTTACAGTACCTAGTAGCCAAAAAACTTTTGATCAAATATTAAGTAATGGATCTATAAGTTCAAGTTTTAATAATGTACAAAATTTATTAAGTGGTAGCGAAATTAAAGTTGATTTAGAATTTGATAACCCTGACACATCTACAGGATATCATTTTGAAAATTTTATTCATTTTAGTTCAGCAACTGAAAGATTAAGTAATTTTAAATATAAATTAGAATTATTAGAAACATATTCGGGTTCGTTAGCAAAATTAGATAATATCACAGGAAATATAACATCGTCTACCTTTGTAAGCGAAAATAAAAACATTATATTAAATAAACAAGATAGGTTAATTCAAGGTTTTGATTACTATGAAAGATACTTATACTATGAATCTGGAACATATGCATGGCCTAAAACAAGTAATACTTTACCATACACAAATGCTAAAGTAAATTCTGCAGCTGCCTTATCTTGGTTTGGAGCCCCCGTAAGTGATTATAATAACACATATTACGGAGGGCAAATGTTGAGTGCTTCTAAATATGATGAAATTAACCAACATAGTTTAGTAAATACTATCCCACCTCATATTAAGGATAATACACAAAATGATAAGTATATCCTATTTGTTGAGATGATAGCTCAACACTTTGATGGTATTTGGGCTTATATAGATAGTATAACGGATATAAATGAAGCACATAGTGGATTAAAAGATGGTATATCAAAAGATTTAGTATTAAACCAACTAACTTCAAGAGGTATAAGTGCATATGATCAATTTTCAAATTCATCTCTATATGAATACCTTATTGGTGATGATGGAACAGGAACATTTGAATATAGTCCTACTGATGGGTCAACTTTAATTTCTGCTTCTAATGCCCTTATTCCTAAAGGAGATATTGCAAAAGAAATTTGGAAAAGATTATATCATAATTCATCATACCTTTTAAAAACTAAAGGTACTGAACGTGGATTAAAAGCATTAATTGCTTGTTATGGTATCCCTGAAACTGTATTACATGTTAAAGAGTATGGTGGTCCCTTAGTAGACAAAACAGGATTTAGAACATTTAGCTATCAAAAAGAAAGCCAAATGGTATCTAATGAAAATTCCCCTTCAAATAGTTATGATTTTGCTGTACTTAGGGCTACTCGATTTTTTGATGATATTGCTTGGGGTTCAAACGCAGCGACACCTAAAAGTGTCCAAGTAAGATATTTACCTGATAATAATTTCAAAACAGGAACCCAAACAATCCTAACTACAGGAACTAGTGGTAATGGTAAAGTAGCTATTCAAATATCTCAAAGTATAAATAATGATTTATACGAAAGTGGGTCATTTGCACATTTACTTATAGTAACTGGTAGTTCAGAAGATACTTTAGCTAATTCAAAAGTAGTATCTAGTTCATTAGTTCCATTTTTTAATGGTAAACCATGGAATATAAGTGTTACCTATGACCATCGAAATACCAAGAACATAACAGCTTACGCTACCCAAACTACTTTTAATAAAAACACCTATGTAGCTTCATGTAGTTTAGATGCTGAAGATTATTTTGATTCAGTTATAGGAAGTACGAATGAAACTTTATTTGTTTTACCTCTTCGCGAAGATTTAACTTTTATAGGAGAAAGTGATGGAGGTGAAAAAATAGGATACACAGGTTCTATACAAGAACTTAGAATATGGAGAGAAGTACTTAATGAATCTACTATAGTATCTCAATCTTTATCACCTTTTAATTATAACGGTAATTCAGTAAGTTCTAGTTATGAACAATTATTATATAGAGTTCCATTAGGGTCTATATCAGATCTTACAGGACCAAGTTTTGATGTCAGTGCTGGGCAAAATAAATTAAACCATGCCCCTAACTTATCATTAAATGAATTTGGAGTTAGTAATATATTTTATTATCCTGGTAAAACAGTTTCAATAGAAGAAACCCACCATTTAACTACACCAGATACTGTAGGCTCAGGAATGGTATCAGATAAAGTTAGAATTGATAATGGAACATTTGATGATAATTTCTTAGATCCATTTATCTCAGTTGAAACATCACCACAAGATAGACAACCATTAGATTATTCAGATTTAGGTGTATTTTTCTCGCCAACTTTTGAAGTTAATGAAGATATAATTTATACTTTAGGTGGATTTAGGTTAGATGATTATATTGGTGATCCAACACATTATA
>Ga0206125_10003579_pt1 | contig 14665 bp, 20 predicted proteins | sample Helgoland_Spring_4_FD_148598 | JGI IMG/M metagenome (GOLD analysis project Ga0206125, IMG submission 148598) | Pelagic subsurface seawater microbial communities from Kabeltonne, Helgoland, North Sea - Helgoland_Spring_Bloom_20160331_1 | ecosystem: Environmental > Aquatic > Marine > Epipelagic ... | reverse complement strand
CCCCTCTAAAAAAAAGTGATATTTATCGATAAGATTATGAATATTAATAAAGTTTCTTATAATTATTAAATTTAAATATATAGATTAAGACCATAACTAATAAGATAAATTAATAGAAATAAAAAACGATAAAAAACGATAAAAAACGATAAATAAAACGATAAAAAACGATAAATAAAACGATAAAAAAACACTTAAATAAAATTAATATATACTTTTATATTATAAATATGATACTATACAATTGTGTTGGCTGTAATTATTCTTCTAAAATAAAATGTAATTGGATTCGACACCTTAAATCTAAGAAACATTTTACCAATAATGAATTTTCCTTATCGGCGATGGTAATGAGCCCAAATGAGCCCAAAATGAGCCCAAATGAGCCCAAAATGAGCCCAAATGAGCTCACTTTTAAATGCGAGTTCTGCGATTTATATTTTTCCACTAAACCTAATAAACGAAGACATGAACTGCATAATTGTAAAGAAAATATCTCTATAAAAGATAAAAAAATTAATAAATTAGAAAAGGATAAGAAAAAGTTAGAGAAGAAAATAGAGAAAATGATAGATAAAATGTGTACTATTAACAATACAACTAATAATAATACACAAAATATCGTAATCGTTAATAATTATGGAAAAGAGAACACGGATTATTTAACAGCTGAAAAAATAGCTAAATTATTGGACAGACCATATGATAGTATTCAAGATTTAATAAAAATGCTACATTTTAATGCCGACCATCCTGAAAATCACAATGTAAAAATAACGAATAAGAAAGAGCAATTTGCATTAGTATGGAATGATCCCATATGGGAACTAAGGAAAAAGAAGTCCGTAGTAAAGGATATGGTCGATAAGGGTTACATGATGATTGATACTACGCATGATGAAGTATCTTATGATACTAATAAAACAAATAAGAAGTATGTGAAGTTTCAAACTAATTTTGAAGATGATTCTACAAATATTAAAGATAAAATAGAAGAAGAGACCGAGATAGTGATATTTAATGAGTCAAAGAAAATCGAATAATTTTATTTATTTATTAATTAGCGTCTATTCATTATAGCATCGATTGCAACGCCATTTGTTGATTTTATATTTTTTTTTAATACTATGTAAACTATGTGTATAACTTCCATAGTTTTCTAATAATGTTGTCAAATGATTTGGCGATCCAAAATCATAAATATAGCGTTTACCACAACCACATTTAATACTTTCAATATTTTTTTTACTTCTGTCTAATTTCCATAAATTCATATAAGAAGTTTCATTAACATTTAAATTATCATTTAACAAAGTATAGTATAAACGCCCATGTTCTCGCCTAATAAAATATCCGGGATCTTTAAAATGTATGTAGCTACTACAATTATAAATAAAATATAAGTTTTGTTTATCATTTAGTAATGTAAGCAATTCATTATCAAGTCCATGTTTATAATAGTGGGTTTGAATGCTTCGAGAAAAGGGTAGTTTTCGGAGGCGTTCCCACTCATCAACCTTAGTTTCATTGAAAAGTAATTTTACGACGGGGTGTTGTAGTCCATTGAATTCATATACTATTTTTAGGATAATTTCATCGGGCAAACATCCTACACTAGACAATAAATTCCATGCTGTATATGTTTTAGATGATATAGATGATATAGATGATATAGATGACATAGATGACATGTTGTTAAATAAACCCCAAAATAATATCCATAATCAATTTTAAAATTTTCTTAATATATTATATGAGTTCTAAAACATATAGCTATACGTCTTCCACGTCTTCCACGTCTTCCACGATGTTTTCTAATGGTAAACAAAAAATAATTTATGGGAAATCGCATAAAAACCAGACTATAAATAATAAACCTACAAAAACGACTAAATCATTTGTAAAATTAGTTGAAAATAAACATAAAACAAAAGGACTAATAGGTTCAAAAACGAATAGTAATCCATGGAAACTAATAAAAATAGATAGTTCTATTAGAAAGCCTAGAAAGCCTAGAAACCCTAAAAGTCTTAGAAAGCCTAAAAAGCCTAACAGTCCTAAAAAGGGTAAGACGCTGAAATCATAGGGGGTCCTTTACATTGTTCTAATGCACACCTCTGACACATATGTTTATCACCATTACACCTTCTATATTTATCTACAAAACAGTTATCAGATATTTTATATGGAAATGTAACTCGTTCATCGATTAAATCTCTATAATTCATATAGAAATTATGATTATTTCTAACATTAAATTTTTCATTTTTTCTTAAATATAGTAGTAGTAAAATTATAATTAATAGTAAAATTATAGTCATACTATATTAAAATATTATTAAATATTAATGAATAAGATTAATCAATATCAACAACAGCAGCCTATACAGCAGCCTATACAGCAGCCTATACAGCAGCCTATACAGCAGCCTATACAGCAGCCTATACATAAAAATAATAATACTAGAAAAGTTAAAAGATTTAATAGTAAAACTGTATTTAATACTAATAACGAATTAGTAGATCATTTATATAATAACCATATTATTAATAATGAAAAGGTAGTTGCTATAATGAAACACATTAACCGCAACTATTTTTTAGGTCGTCCAACAAATACCCTAATAAATAGTCCACAACCATTAATATTAAATCAAACTATAAGTGCTCCACATATACATGGAAAAGCATTAGAAACAGTCATTCATTCGTGTGTTCCTGGTAATCGGGTGCTTGATGTAGGGTGTGGTAGTGGGTATCTTGTGGCATGTTTCTGTAAATTATTAGAAGTGAATACGAATCCATTGAGTAAAGTGGTTGCAATCGATATTTACTCTGGATTAGTAGATTTAACAATTAAAAATATGAAAAAATATAATGAGTATTTACCAGCTCATTTAGGCGGGACAAATCCCTATAATAATGTAGAAATATTTTGTGGCAATGGATGGCTAGGTCATTCAAAACATGCTAAATATGATGTTATTCATGTAGGAGCGGCACCCGAACATGTTCCCAAAAAATTACTGTCACAATTAAATAATAATGGTATAATGATAATACCAGTCGGGAATTCATATAAAATAATAAAAAAGAATAGAAACGGGAAAGTTTTTGATAGTCACAGTTTAAATGTTAGATTTGTACCTTTAATAGAAAAGCCATCTAAAAAGAAAAAAACTGATTGTATCCTATAAGTTCTGTACTGGACTCGAACCAGTGACCTTTTGCGTGTAAAGCAAACGTGATAACCATCTACACTAACAGAACTAACGACTGTAGGATTCGAACCTACGCGGACCAATGTCTACCGACACATCAATGGATTAGCAGTCCACCACCTTAACCACTCGGACACTCGGTCACTCGGTCACATAGTCTTGAGACAACGGCAGGATTTGAACATGTGAGGACCAGTGTCTACCGACACATCAATGGATTTCAAGTCTATCACCTGACACCACTCAGGCACGTTGTCTACATATTATACTAATAATATATGTTTAAGTAATTTTAATATTAATAATTTATGTTTTTACACATCTATTTTATCAATAGCATTTTTGAGGATTATATCAAGTGTCGAAACAGGTTGCCAACTATCCCATTTATCAAAATGATTATGATACTTTTCAATAAATTCTCTATTACTATCACAAATTAATGATGTGTCAATTCTAGAAAATTCATCTACTTCGTCATCTGGAATAATGAATGCGACATCAACATCATCAACATCAACATTATCAACATTATCAACATTATCAACATCAGTATCAGTAGCATCAGTGTCAGTAGCAGTAGCATCAGTGTCAGTAGCATCAGTGTCAGTAGCAGTAGCATCAGTAGCATCAGTAGCATCAGTAGCATCAGTAGCATCCTCTTCCTCCTCCTCCTCCTCATATGATGCTTCGTCTAAGTATTCATGATAATCTTCGGTTGCCTGTTTAATATCGGCATTAATATTTTTATTATTTAAAAATTCAAACACTTCATATTTGAGGGCATAATTAATATCTTCTTTCGAAACACCATTTCGACCACAATGTGTCACATATTTTGAGGCATTGGAAATCGAATTTGAAATGAACAATGATAATAGAATTTCGATGTGTTCGATATCTTCACCTGATAAGGGTTTCTTAACTGGTTCACTAGCAGTTCCGAATCCAGATTTCATAAAACCGTAGTCACTCATTATATAATAAACTTTTAAAAAAAGTTTTAACAAAATCAATTTTTTAAAGCTTTTTAAATAAACTTTTCAAAAAAGTTTTAAATGAATAGAAAATAATAATTAATCACTGCGAATATACAGAATCCTAATATACTTTCACTAAATACTATTATTCGTTATAATGTGATGTATAATTATATTTTACTTTAATATAAATTAAATAATTAGTTCAATATTAAATGTAATATTTATAATTAATGGTTATTACCAATAACATTTACTTTCCTACCTGAAGAAATTCCAAGTGAATTTCCTAGTTCCGGAAAATCTATTCGGACTGAATTTCCTGATTCAGCACATCCTAGTATTTCCCTTTGGAATTTACCACCATATTTTGGTGACTTAAATCGTATATTATATCCAATAAAATTATGTACATTTTCAGGTGTAAGTCTAACTGGGAATGAAATATCCATTTTATTGCTTTGTTTACTTTTTATTAAAATTGTTATTTTTAAATCAATTTTTTTTAAACTTTTCAAAAAAGTTTAGACCAAATAATAGTTTATTTGCTTTACTTTTTTTAAAAGTTTATTATAATGATGATAATAGTAATTTTATTAGTTATACTATGTTTTATATATTATACTAACTATTACAAAGAAGATTACCATTATATAGAGTATTCGGCTAAATTTAGCACACATAAGCCATACGATGATAATCGAAAGTTGTATGCCTTTGATATGACTAAGGATATTGATGTAGATAAGCAATTTAAAAAATACAAAGTAGATATTAAATTAATAGATTTCTACAATAAGCTATTTAAACAAATGGATAAAAATGAATTTGCATTAGCCTTTGGTGCAAACGGAATATCTAAATTGTATATAAATAATTATGATGAAATCTATGGTATAGAGAAAACTATAGAGAAAACTAACACTAATTACACTATACGCGTGTATAAGCCTGATGAATTCTTTAAAAAGCCTGAATTAGATGAATTTATAGGTTTAGAAAGAAGCACAAAACTGTATAATTTATTTAATTTAGAAGACGAAATAGTAGTGTATAAGAAATTTGATCAGAAAACGAATTTCAATCTAAATTTCTATTTAATAGCCATAGATAAATATTTAATAAGTGATTATAGGGAACAAATAGTTACACTGCTAAAAGATTTCAAGTGTAACACAGATAATATTGATGTTTGGTTAAACAAATATAGTGCCTACTATTTATATTGGATAGCGATCGGTAAGAAAGAAGAAACAATAGAATTAACTTTTTATTATAGAATTAAATAAAAATATATATATATATATGAAATTAACTAAAAAACTAAGTATTAATAATTTAAAAAAAACTGACATAAAATATAGATCCAGTAAAGAGACGTTTGTGAATTATATATTTAATTATTATAAAAATACTATAGCGGTTGAAAACGATAAAGAAGAATTTACAAGTAGTAATTATATATTTTGGATAACTAATAATCTATTTGATATGTATTCACAAACTTCTAAAAAGGGATTAGGCAAATTAATTGAAGGGCCATGTCATAATAAAAAGGGTAACAAAATTACAAAAAAAATTGTTGAAGATACACATAAACATGTAAGAAAATTCTTAATGAAGATGCCTAATAAAGATTTATATGCTTTAATAGGTTATGGTTTGTATAATCATTAACTATGTTATAAATAAAAAATTGATTAAAGTTATTTAAATATAAAGTTCATTAAATTTTATAATGAATTTAGAATACATCAAAACTAATCCGGTTGAGTTTTCAACCACGGCATCTATCCAAGATTTAGAAAAAATATTAACATTAGCAGCAACTAAATATTATGGCGATGAACTTCCGGTGATAAGTGATGATGTGTATGATATATTGATAGAACAATTAGAAATACGTGATAAAACGAACCCACTTCTAACAAAAGTGGGTTCTGACGAGAAAATATCGGCAAAAGATAAAGTGATGCTACCCTATTATATGGGTAGCATGAATAAAGTAAAAACAAAAGATGTTCTAACTACGTGGACAACTAAATATCCGGTTGATTCACAATTTGTTCTATCAGATAAGTTAGATGGTATATCGGCATTATATGTTACTAATGATGATCCTGGTGATCCTAATGATCCTAAATTGTATACGCGAGGTAATGGGGAACAAGGTAGAGATATAAGTAATATTTTAGAGTATTTGGATTTGCCTAAAATAAACGATGGAAAATTAGTGATGAGAGGCGAATTAATTATATCTAAAACTAATTTTGATAAACATCGAGGAACTTACACATCTGCTAGGAGTATGGTGAATGGTTTAGTCGCATTAAAAGCGGGAATTGAATTAATTAAACTATTAGATTTCGTGGTCTTTGAGGTCATTAGTCCAGAGAGTTCACCATATGAACAACTTGTATATGCCGAAGAGTTAGGTTTTAAAGTCCCTAATAAAAAACTGGTAAATTATAGTCAATTAGTTCAATGGACCACCGATAAAGATAATTATGTGTTGAATACGTTAAATTATTTTCGTAAATCATCACACTATGATATAGATGGAATAATAATTACTCATAATATATTGTATCCAAGAATTAAAGGTAATCCTAAAAATAGTATAGCATTTAAGTCTAATAATTATGGTAAGATTACAGTAGTTAGAGATGTAGAGTGGGGAACCTCTAAATATGGAATATTAATTCCAAGAATAAGGTTTGACAAAGTAGATTTGGGTTCAATCGTGGAATATTGTACTGGATTTAGTGGGAAATATATTTTTAATAATTGTATTGGACCTGGAACGAAAATTCGTGTAACGTTAAGCGGTGATGTGATCCCCTATTTGACCGAAATAATTAGTGCCACATATCCTAAAATGCCTGGCAAGGGTAAAGGGTATAGATGGTCGGACAATAAATTACATTGTAAATTAATAGAAGATGATAGTGAAATGGCTAAGAAAAAAATTATACATTTCATTAAGACCTTAAAAATAGATTACTTGAGTATTGGGTTAATATCCAAATTATACGACCATGGTTATAAAACAATTTCTTCTATATTAGACTTAACTAAAGTCCAATTATTAGCGGTTGATGGCTTCAAAGAAACATTGTCATCTAAGATTATAGATTCGATACACGATGTTACATGTAAACCAATATATTTAGGGTTGTTGATGGTGGCGAGTTTAGAATTCAATAGTGGGTATGGATTGAGGAGAATAAAGAAAATATTAGATGTGTATCCTGGGTTGATGAAGAATGATATAACCCAAGAACAAATAGTTAATATCGATGGGTTCCAAGTTAAAACCGCAAAGCAATTTATCGATAATTTTAAAGGTTTCCGAACATTTATGGATGGTTTAAATTTAGAGTATTATGTTAAAAACGATGATGGTGTAAAAAGTGGAACTGTAAACAAAAATCCTAAAATAGATGGGAAATATTTTGTGATCACTGGATTTAGGGATACCGAAATAATAGAATTTATTAATACGAATGGTGGCACACTACAAAATGATGTGAACATGAAGACCGACTATCTGATAGTAAAAGATTTAATATCGAATTCAAGTAGTAAGGTAAAAAAGGCTAAAATAATGGGTGTAGAGATAATAGATAAAGATTGGTTTACTAACTTAAATTAACTTAAATTAACTTAACTTAAAAATTGATTCAATAAATTATTAACTTAAATTAAATAATATGTCATTTAATGGAATTTATGGTAAAGGTAACACACCTGATAAGGCGTTAGTATATGCTAAGGTAAATGAAATAGGTCATGGTTCTAACCCATTATTTCTAAAGAAAACTTCTGTAAAATATCTTGGTAACCACCAAAATTTAGACATACTATTATTTATGTCCTACAATACAATGGATTTAAATAGGGATTTAACCAGTTCTGAATCAAATGCTAAAAAGAAACTTATAGAATTGTATGGTTCAACCGAACTTAATAAAATTTATGATATTTATAGGAATCGTGATGTAGAAGAGGTGATATGTTTTATGATTAATAAGTCTAATACCTATAACTTATATAAATTTCTATATTAATAGTATGAATAGTATGAATAGTATGAATAGTATGAATAGTATAAAAAACTTAGATATGAAATATTTTCTATATGTTTTGTTTGTTTTTATATTCCTAAAGTATGGTTTAAAAGAGCTGAATTTAATTTATATGATAATTATATCATTTGGGATAGTATTTTATATTAAAAATTTTGTTTTATTTGAGAAAAAAACAGATACTAAAAATGTTAAAAATTCTAACAAATCATCTAAATTGGGTGATGAATTTGATAGTGTTTTAAACAATATAGAAAAATATGATAATAATAATTTGATGAAAAAAATTAGGAAAAACTATAAAAATTTGAATAAATATTTAAAAAAGAATACGAAACTATCGTATTACGATAAGGGAAATGTATTATTTCTAAAGGAAAAGATATTAAATTATATTAATAGTTTAAATGTATCTATAAATGATCCAATAATTGATAGCGTTTACTCTTCGGTTTCAAATATGATAGATAAGAAGCTATAATAAGAAACCATTCCATTTAGAATCAGTTTTTAATTTTTTAATTTGTTTTTTAATTTGCCACATTTCTTGTTTCGAAATTTCATCTAATTCACCCTTTAGAACCTCCTGATAATTAGGATTTTCATTACATTCAATAAGTCGTTTTACTTCAGTTTCATTTTTAACACTATCATAACAGTCTTGGATCATATTAGTTAGTTTCGGTTCAAAAACATGTGCCCAATCAATAGCACCACGTTGAGCTGTGGTGGAACAATTTTTATAGAGCCAATCCATACCATTTTCATCAATAATCGGATAAAGGCTTGTTAAGGCTTCTTCAATCGTTTCATGATATGCTTCCAAAGGACTATGACCATTATTTCTTAGGACTTTATATTGTGCTAAAAATGCGGCTTGAATCATTCCCATCAGAATACATCGTTCCCCCGTTAAATCACTAACAACTTCATTTTCAAACGTAGTTTCAAACACATAATTATTACCAATTGCGAATGCTATTCCCATACATAATTCGTGTGCATTATCCACATCATTATGAATTGCATAGGAAGATGTAAAACCTTTACCACTTAAAAAATGGTCTCTAACACTTTTACCCGAACATTTGGGCGAAACCATGATTATATTAATATCATGAGGCGGATCAATATGCGTGTAATTTTTGTAGTGAATACCGAATCCGTGTGAAAAATATAGGGTATTGTTAGGATACAGAAATTGTTTAATTGAAGCCCATTGCTGAATTTGTCCTACATCAGAAATGAGATATTTAATAATGGTTCCTTTATGGGTCGCTTCATAAATATTAAATAGATTTATGTTGGGCTCCCACCCATCTTTTAATGCGCATTTCCAGCTATCTCCATCCGGTCTAAGTCCTAAGATAACATTATGATGATTGTCTCGAAGGTTTAGAGCTTGTGATTTACCTTGGGACCCATACCCTAAAACCGAAATAGTTTCATTTTGAAGAATACTTTTACATTTTAATGGTGTATATTTAGATGATAATATAATAGGTTGATTACTTATTGTAGCTAGGCTTCTTGTAGCTAGGCTTCTTGTAGCTAGACTTCTAATATGTTTAATTGAATTCATAGTGTATATTACTCACACTATTTTTTTAAATAAAATAAAATATAATATAATATTAATGAATATAGATATTAAGGGTGTTAATTCAATAATATTGGTTATAATAATAGTGCTTGTAATATATTGTTTAATGCGTAAAGAATTGTTTACTACTGCTGTATGTGGTAATACTAATGGAAATGAAACGTATCATCCTAATGGAAGTGAAAATTCTAACAATTCTGTAAATTTTAATAATTGTAGCTATGTAGGTAACGGAAAATATAGTTGTAACGTAGAAACAGATGATCCATTAGCATCTGAACCATTAGCATCTGATCCATTAGCATCTGATCCATTAGCATCTGATCCATTAGCATCTGATCCATTAGCATCTGATCCATTAGCATCTGATCCATTAGCATCTGATCCATTAGCATCTGAACCATTAGCTGCTAATAGTGGCGATTAATATACAACCAATGTAAATTAGTAACATAAACAAACAATGTTATAGACACTCTATATTTTTTCAAATGATAAAATTCATTTAATCAATATAATTTTTATTAGGCATATAAATCTTATTGTAATTTATTTAATATTGAATAAAATTGATTTGAGGAGATATCACATTGTTAATATTATACAAACATGGACGCATTAGAAGCATTTAAATCATTCAAAAACGACAGTGGAACGTATGATATCGACGAGAAAAATTTAAAAGAAATTCTTAGTAAATTTGTTAAACTTCCTAAACCAAAAGTAAAAAGACCACCATCAACTTATATGTCTTGGTTGAATGCTAATAGAAAAACTATTGAGCAAACATATTTTGGAGATTATGGTGATGTAGAAACATGGGATGATGAATCAGTCACAAAATATTATAATAATAAAGAATTGGGAGAACCTAAAAAATTGAAAAAACCGAATATGTGTATTTTGATTAGTGTTAAAGCCGGAAAATTATGGAAAGAATTAAGCGATGAAGAAAAAGCCAAATATAAGGCTAAACCTAAGGTTGAACCAGTTGTTGAATCGGTTGTTGAGTCAGTTGTTGAACCAGTTGTTGAACCAGTTGTTGAGCCAGTTGTTGAGCCAGTTGTTGAGCCAGTTGAACCTAAAAAGAAAGTATCACAAAAGAAATTAGTAAAGAAGTCTACTGAGGCTGATAAAAAGGTCGCTGATAAAAAGGTCGCTAAGAAGAAGGTTGATAAAAAATAAAATGTTGTTAATTATTAATGGTTATTATATATATATTAATATTAGTTTTAATTTTTTTATTTTTATTCGATAAAAGCATGGAAAAATTTATAAGTTTGTCTATGTTAAAAAATTATATTCCAGAGGTTCTATGTCCAAAATATAATTTTGAAAAAGAAAATAAAGCAATAGAAACTAATTTAGATGATTTAAATAAAAATAAATTGAGAGATGTTGATGAATTAATGTTTGCGGTTAAAGAAGGTGACACAATATACGAATATAATAGTGTTCAACATTAAGGAGTAATCCATAAAATAGTAGTCTAAACTAAAAAATAAATAAAAATATTTATTATCTAATAATATTATATATGGCATTAATTTCCTATATAGTTGGTTCTGGTTTAACTGCACTTATTGGTGGGGTTTCTTATAGATATTTTTCTGGTAAAACAGAAAAAGACCTAGTATTAGATGATGATTTAAATGATTCGATCAATTATTCATTAATAGATGAAAAGTTAAAAGAGACAATTGTATCTTCTAAAAAATCACCTAACTTAGGCATTACATTTCAAGACAAATCTAACTCAATAATAAAAATATGTAAAGAAGAGTGTGGATTTGAGTGTAGAAATAGTGGTAAAAAAGATAGACAAAAATTATTACGATATATTCGTGAATATGAAAAAATTGGTAAAATAGGATTTGTTTCTAATCATTCCAAAAAGATTCAATAGCTTTAAACAATGGGTTTTTTTTAGTTTTTGGTCAACCTTTTTTGAAAAGGTTTTTTTAGTTTTTGGTCAACCTTTTTTGAAAAGGTTTTTTTAGTTTTTGGTCAACCTTTTTTGAAAAGGTTTTTAGCACCAATAAACATACGATTCATATCCGTAACATTTGAAGTATCCCATCCTCCAATATCTTGATTAAAATTATGAGCATAAGAAAACATACGATTCATATCCGTAACATTTGAAGTATCCCAATTTCCAATATTTTGATTAAATTTTTTAGATTGATAAAACATTAAACACATATTAGTTACTTCTGAAGTATCCCATCTACTAATATCTTGATTTAATTCTTTAGCACCATCAAACATCCAACTCATATTAGTAACATTTGACGTATCCCATCTTCCAATATCTTTATTAAACTTATTAGCATCATAAAACATACTACTCATATCAGTAACTTTTGAAGTTTCCCACCTTCCAATATCTTCATTAAATTCTTTAGCATAAGAAAACATATGATTCATATTAGTTACGTTTGAAGTATCCCAACCTCCAATATCTTCATTAAATTCATTAGCATTATAAAACATCTTACTCATATTATTTACGTTTGAAGTATCCCATAGACTAATATGTCCATATTTGGTTATCGCTATAGATTTATCTCTTAACCAGAGTTTAACCGCTTCACGTAATTCACCCGAATCTTTCATTGGATAAAACACAGATCTCATAATAGTATTATAAATGTTCGGTTCATACGAGTTAATCTTATGTAATAGTCCTCTTAATGCATCATTGGACGTTTCTATGGTATGAGTCATAGTAGATGTATGATATGTTAAATAAAAAATAAGTTAATAAGAAATCAATTTTTATATTTTACATTTGATAATGTAATTATATTAGTTACATATTAGTTACCTTTGAAGTATCCCAATTTCCTATAGCTTGATTAAACTTATAAGCATCATAAAACATATTACTCATATCAGTAACATTTGAAGTATTCCAATTTACAATAGTTTTATTAAATTCTTTAGCATAAGAAAACATATAACTCATATCAATTACATTTGAAGTATCCCATCCTCCAATATCTTGATTAAACTCTCTAGCACCACAAAACATACTACCCATATTAATAACTTTTGAAGTATCCCATCCTCCAATATATTGATTAAACTTATAAGAATATTTAAACATACTACTCATACCATTTACGTTTGATGTATCCCAACCTCCTATATCTTGATTAAAATTAATAGCATGTTCAAACATACAATTCATATTAGTTACGTTTGAAGTATCCCACCTACCAATATCCGTATTAAAATCCAACGCAGTATTAAACATACTACTCATATCAGTAACATTTGAAGTATTCCAATTTCCAATATCTTGATTAAATTCTTCAGCATAAAGAAACATCCAACTCATATTAGTTACATTTGAAGTATCCCACCTACCAATATCGCCATTAAAACTGGTAGCATGTTGAAACATACAAAACATATCAGTCACATTTGAAGTATCCCAATTTCCAATATCTTTATTAAACTTTTTACAATGACCAAACATATAATACATGTCAGTCACATTTGAAGTATTCCACTCCCCAATATCTTCATTAAAAATATTAGCATAACCAAACATACCACTCATATTAGTTACGTTTGATGTATCCCAACTTCCAATATCTTGATTAAAATTATTATCTTTTGCAAACATAAAACTCATATCAGTTACACTTGAAGTATCCCAATTTCCAATATCGCCATTAAACTTATGAGCACCTTCAAACATACCACTCATACATGTGACATTTGATGTATCCCAATTTCCTATATCTTGATTAAAATTAGTAGCATAACCAAACATACTTCTCATATTAGTTACATTTGAAGTATCCCATCTACTAATATCTTCATTAAAATTTTGAGTATTAAAAAACATAGTACACATATTAGTTACTTTTGAAGTATTCCATAGACTAATATGTCCATATTTGGTTATCGCTTTAGATTCGTTGTCTAACCATAGTTTAACTGCTTTTCGTAATTCATCTGAATCTTTCATTTTATAGAATACTGTTTCTTCCTTCGTATATATTTTTACTCCATTCTGCTTATTAGCAATATCAGCAGCAATTTTCGCAGTTTGAGAACGTGTAATAGGCATTTTGGTATGATAATCATTATAATAAAAAATTTAAATCAATTTTGTTGTTTTTTATATAATGTTCTTTATTAGTTAGTTATAAATTACTTTAGTTACATTTGAAGTATCCCATCCAATAGCTTGATTTAATAATACCGTGAAGATGGTCACAGAAGAGACCGCTTCAAACACCCACAATGCACCGGTTAGTTGGACGTTGGCACCCGACCCGTTCACCTTGGCAGTGGTCCCAGCCATAAACACTACAACGTTCGCCACAATCAGCAGCATGATTACACTCTAATCTTTATTAAAATTAATAGCACCATTAAACATCCAACACATATTAGTTACTTTTTTAGTATTCCACTCTCCAATATATTGATTAAACTCACTAGCATATTTAAATATACTACTCATATTAGTTACATTTGAAGTATCCCATCCTCCAATATTTTGATTAAAGTCTTTAGCACTATTAAACATATAACTCATATCAGTAACGTTTGAAGTATCCCATCCTCCAATATGTTGATTAAAATTATAAGCATAAGAAAACATACCCCTCAAATTAGTTACATTTGACGTATTCCATTTTCCAATATGTCCGTATTTGGTTATAGCTGTAGATTCATCAGTTAACCAGAGTTTAACAGCTTCTCGTAATTCACCCGAATCTTTCATTGGATAAAACACAGATCTCATAA
>Ga0206125_10003572_pt1 | contig 14710 bp, 13 predicted proteins | sample Helgoland_Spring_4_FD_148598 | JGI IMG/M metagenome (GOLD analysis project Ga0206125, IMG submission 148598) | Pelagic subsurface seawater microbial communities from Kabeltonne, Helgoland, North Sea - Helgoland_Spring_Bloom_20160331_1 | ecosystem: Environmental > Aquatic > Marine > Epipelagic ... | reverse complement strand
GGGATCAGGAGCGGATTGCACTGAACAAGCGCCTGCGCGGGATGCACCCGGAAATCATTGCGCGGACCGAGGCGGCGATTGCCGAGGTGGGCGGCACGGTGGCGCGTGATCCCAAGACCGATCTGCTGACCATCAACGGTGAGATTGTTGTCAGCTTGGTCCTGGCGCGCTGTCAGCCACAGGGCGACGGACGGCTGCGCTGGCGCATCCGGTTTGACCCGATGCGCTATCAGGCCGACGTCACGCTGGCGGTGCGGCTTGATCCCGAGAACCGCGACGAGCTCGATTACTACCTGCTACCTTGGCTTGATCTGCCCCGGCAGGAAATCCGGCTCTGCAACCGCACCAGCATCGCCTTCGAGGCCTTCCGGTTTGAGGACCTCGGCTTCTTCTACGGCATGGCCGAGCGGGTCGGTATTCGCCGGAAGTGGGGATGAGGGCTGGGATGATGAAAATTCACAAAAGTACAAAACATGAACAATTACACCAAAAGAGGAAGCCACGCGCATGATGACTGACACACCCGAGAGCGTCACGCTCGTCCCCATCGACCGGATCGAGGTCCTGAACTCGCGGGACCGCAACATGAAGGTCTTCGAGGAGATCGTTGAAAACATCCGCTCCATTGGCCTGAAAAAGCCGATCACGGTGACCGAGCGCGAGGGTGCCGATGGGGCGCCCGCCTATTTGCTGGTCTGCGGCGAAGGCCGCTTGAATGCCTTCCGTCTGCTTGGCGAAAGCCACATCCCGGCACTTGTGGTCAATGTGACCGATGAAGACGCCTTCATCATGTCGCTGGCCGAGAATATTGCCCGCAAAGGCCACCGTCCGCTGGAAATCCTCGCCGACATCGAACTCTTGCTGGCGCGGGACTACAACATCGACGACATCATCACCCGCACAGGGCTTTCCGAGAAATACGTTCGCGACATCGTCTTTCTGCTCGAAAAGGGCGAGGAACGTCTGATCGAAGCGGTACAAAATGGCACCATTCCGCTGACCACCGCCCTCGAGATCGCCCGCGCCAAGCATGACGATGAAAACCTCGGCGACATGCTGGAAGAGGCCTACAAGACCGGTCAGCTCAAAGGGCACCAGATCACGGATGCCAAGCGGCTGATCGAAAAGCGCCGCGAAAAAGGTCCAAAAACTGGTGGCGATCGCCCGAAGCTGCCGAACTCGGCGCATTCACTGGTCAAGACCTACCAGCGCGAGGTCGCCCGTCAACACAAGCTGATGCTGAAAGCCGACCAGGACCACCAGTTCACTCCGGATGTAACCCGGCATCTGCGCAAAATGAAGGCCGCGCGGCAGATCGAGGCGGTCGAGCTGATGATCGCCGCACACACGATCACGGCTGCGCACGCGGACGCCCTCCTCAAGGCCACGCCGCCCGAACAGCGCACCGATTACAAGCCGCCGCAGCCAGAACAACCCAAGGGCGATCCGTTGGAACAGATCGTGAAGCTCGAGCGCGAGATGAGCCAGGTGCAGGAAAAGTACAAGCATGCCGAAGAGAACTATGGGTCGGAATTGCTGAACTTGGTCGTCGCCAAGGGCTACCTGAAAAAGCTGATGGAAAACGAGGCCGTTCGGTCCTACGTGGCGCGGCATGCGTCCGAGATCCTCGAGCAGTTCGAGCTGGTGTTGAACACGGTCAGCATGGAGGAAGCGGTGGAACAGGCCGAGCGGGAGGATGGACCAATCGCCGCCGGAGCGACAGCACAAGCACAACTAGCGGAAGACAACAGTGAAGCGGCGTCGGCCCCGGGAATGGATGGCAAACTCGGGTGATGGGCTCGGCCCGGGGTCAGATTGCAGTATACCCGTCAAATTGACTGATTTCCGAGCGACATGGGGCCGAGTCTCGTAGGTCTGTTGAAACGCCCCGCTCGATGCCCACGAACAACGGCAGCCATGAGCCGAGCTTGTGCTGACGAAGTCGTTCAGTTATGAGCTTGTCACATATCCAGGCTATCTGTCGGTGGCGCTGTTGAAGTCCCGCCGATGCCCTCAGAGTGAGTGAGGCTCCTCGGTGGCTGTGCCTCGTACGCAAAGACGGATACTGCTTTAGCGTCAGAAGTGACGAAGATATCGCGAAAGCCCGCATTTCCCCCTTGTTTGCGTGCGCAGCATTTGATACCGCTCGAAACTGAGCGATGTGGAATCTATTCTCATCATCACCTTTGCATCCAACAAGGCGCCCCGCGGGCAGGCCTTGTGCGGTAGCCTGAGAAAATCCTGAAATGACCAGCAAGCGCACCAAGCTGCAGGAGGACACGCATTTTCGCGTGCTTCGCCTTCTGCAAGAAAACCCTGAAATATCTCAGCGGGAGTTGGCTGTGGCCGTTGGAGTGAGCGTTGGAGGCATGCACTATGTGCTGAATGCCCTGATCGACAAGGGGCTGGTGAAGTTGGGGAATTTCACAGCGGCAGAGGACAAACGACGGTATGCATATATCCTGACAGCGAAGGGCATTTCGGAAAAGGCGGCTATCACGCGTCGGTTCCTGGCTAGGAAAAAGGGAGAATACGAAGCCCTAAGAGCAGAAATCGAGTCTCTGAGCTTAGAGCTCGAAGAAGCGGTCGAGATGCCCAATCGGTCGCGTTGAGACTGGGTATTCGACAGCTGAACGGCGTTAATGATGTGACCACCCCCTCCCGTCTGGAGACGGAAATCGTCGCCAAGATCGCCCGTGGCCGCATCGAAGTGAATATGCGTTTGAACCAATGAAATAACAGACGAGAGTGTGCATGCCTAAAGTTTCACAGATCAAAAGAGACGTAGTTATTTTAATCCCTGCACGCGGTGGCTCCAAGGCGATACCTAGTAAAAACCTTCGCCCCTTTTTGGGAAAGCCGCTCATTCAAAGATCGATCGAAACCGCCCTTGCGGTCCCAAAGGCGCGGGTTATTGTAAATACCGAAGACGCCGACATCGCAACCTGGGTGAAGAAACATTTCAGAGATGTTGAAATTTATGAACGACCAGAACACCTTGCTGATGACCAAACCACTTTAGACGAGGTGGCCTTCGATATGGCCAAATCTCTCCCTGATGACGCGGGTATTTTGGTGACAGTGCAACCTACCTCACCTCTGCTTTCAACGAAGTCTTTAGAAAAGGCTCTTGAGATATTCAAAGAGTCGGACTGCGACAGCCTGATTTCTGTCTCTGAGGAACGGAAACTTTCTTGGAGCTTTTTACCTTCAGGAAGTTATAAGCCTAACTTTGAAGAACGAGTAAACCGCCAGCAACTCCCTCCGGTGTTCGCCGAAAATGGTGCGTTGATAATTTGCCGAACTGACCATCTGTTAGAAACAGGGTCACGGATTTCCCCAAAAACCAGCTGCTTTGCGCTTCCCAAACGTGAAGCGATTGACATAGATTCCCCACACGATTGGTATTTAGCCGAATATTTTGCCAAGGGCACAAGGTTATTTTTTGTAATTGAAGCAAATAAAAAAATTGGATCGGGGCATGTACATCGAACCCTTACGCTTGCGGAGCACTTTCCATATCTCTCGGTTGAGTTTGTACTGATTAATACAGAGCCCCAATTTGTAGATGTTGTGACAAATAGAAATTACCCTGCGCATATCTTTTCTGATTATCAAGAGGCAGTTGGGTTGCTCATATCCCAGGATGCGCGAGCTATTATTTTCGACTGGTTGGACACAGACTCTGAGATGATATCAACCCTTCGCTTTCAAACAGAGGCGAAAATCATAAGCTTTGAAGATCTTGGCAGCGGGTCCAATGACACCGATCTTACAATCAATGAACTCTACCCTCCAAATTCACAACACGATCACATCCTGTCCGGCCCTGATTACTGCGTAATGCGACCAGAGTTTTTCGAACTTGAATTAGACAAAGAGCACAGACAATTTGATCTTTTGATTGCATTTGGGGGAACAGATCCAAACGAGCAAACGCTGCGTGTCCTCAAGATTTTAGAGACGTTTGACAGAAGACTTAAAATTGCAGTCTTGTTGGGCATGGGGGCTCAATGGCAAATGCCTCTTGTGCATGAGATATCCAAAGCGTCGAGCCATGACATCAAAATATTTGCCGACCTAAAATTCGTCTCACATCTTATGGTGGATTCGAGGGTTTGCATCACTTCATCTGGACGGACGGTTTACGAACTCGCGATATGTCGCACTAAAACCGTCTGCATTTGCCAAAACGCCAGAGAGCTCACCCATATGTTTGCCCGGTCGAACAATGGAATAATTAATCTTGGCCTTTTTAACGAAGTGGAGGACGATAAAATCAGATCTGAAATAATAAGTGCCTTGGATGAACCGCACAAAATTCCCAAACTTATGCTAAATCCGCGCAAGTCCTTAAGAAACGTTATAGGCGCGATACAAAACAAGATTGGATCTCTCTGATGTTCAATGCGACCTCAAAACCCTATTTTATCGCTGAGATTGGCGTAAACCATGAGGGCTCGCTTGAACGAGCCTTTGAGATGATTGAGTCGGCAGCAAGAGCGGGGGCGGATTGCGCCAAATTCCAAACTTATAAAGCCGGGAATTTGGCTGCGAAAGACAGCCCGGCCTATTGGGATCAGACCAAAGAACCGACTGCATCACAATTTCAACTTTTCAAAAAGTACGACTGTTTTGAACAAGGAGATTATGAGAAGCTCAAGCAAAAGTGTGATGAGATCGGCATTGACTTCTTGTCCACTCCGTTTGATACTGAGTGCCTGTGTTGGCTCATGCCAATGATGAAATTCGTCAAGGTCGCTTCTGCGGATCTGACAAATTTCCTGCTAATCAAAGAGATCGCCACCTACAATAAGCCGGTCGTGCTATCTGTTGGAGCATCATCCTTGCAAGAGATCCGCGAGACTGTTGATTTCATTGTTCAGCAAGGCGTCCGACAAATAGCGCTCTTGCACTGTGTCTTGCAATACCCCACCCCTCCACAGAACTCATTTCTAGACCGCATCAAAGACCTCAAGCTGCTAGCTAGTAACTATGATGTGCCTATAACCATTGGCTACTCGGATCATGTTCCGTCAAATGTAGCGAATGACGATCAGGTCATCGCGGCTGTGTCCCTAGGTGCGCGGATTATCGAAAAACATTATACCTTTGACAAATCCCTCCCGGGCAATGACCATTACCATGCGATGGACGAAACGGATCTGAGCGGATTGACAACAAGGCTGCGGACTCTCTCAGAAATGATCGCGCCGGTCGATGAAGACACAATCCTGACGGCACAAAAGTCGGCTGTCCTTAATGCGCGGCGCTCGCTTTACTACCGCTCCGATTTGAAACTTGGTCACGTGCTGAAAGCAGAAGACCTGATTGCTAAGCGGCCCGGCTATGGATTGAGCCCAAAGCTTTATCAGGACTTCATTGGAAAAACGCTGAGGATCGACGTCATTGCCGACGATCCCCTATCCCAAGACCACTTTGACTAGTCACCTGGAACTGTAATTCGTATCATTGACCTGATGTATATCGGGAGATGATGCGATGGTGGGGCGTTTGGCAGACGAGGTCGTTCTGAGCGAGGAGGAACACGCCTTCCTCGAAGCACAGGTTCGTCGACACAAGGCGGCGCGGTCGCTCTCGGACCGGTGCAGGATGATCTTGCTCTGCGCGGAAGGGCTTCAAAGCAAGGAGGTTGGTGCGCGGCTCGGGGTGCATGAGCACACTGTTGGCAAGTGGCGCAGGCGGTTTGTGAAGGACCGGATCGAGGGTTTGACCGACGAATACCGCCCCGGTCGGCCACGCACCGTATCGGACGATCAGGTTGCCGCGGTAATCGAACGCACGCTGAATAGCACGCCGAAGGATGCCACCCATTGGTCGATCCGATCGATGGCCGCAGCAACGGGCCTGTCGCATACGACAATCCGGCGCATCTGGGCCGCCTTCGGCCTTCAGCCGCATCGGAGCGAGACGTTCAAACTCTCGACCGATCCGCTGTTCGTCGACAAGGTGCAGGACATCGTCGGCCTTTACATGGCGCCGCCGAACCGGGCTATCGTGCTCTGTGTAGATGAAAAATCGCAGATCCAGGCGCTGAACCGCGAACAGCCGGTGCTGCCGATGGCGCCGGGTGTCGCCGAACGCAGAACTCACACATACATTCGACACGGCACGACCTCGCTGTTTGCTGCGCTCGACATCGCCACGGGGGCGGTGATCGGCAAATGCTACAAACGGCATCGGGCGACCGAGTTCCTCAAGAAGATCGACGCTGCCATGCCGAACGGGCCGGAGGTGCATCTGGTGATGGACAACTATGCCACGCACAAAACGCCGCGCATCAAGGCATGGCTGGCGCGCCGCCCGCACTGGCACGTGCATTTCACCCCCACCTCGGCCAGCTGGATCAACCAGGTGGAGCGTTGGTTCACCGAGTTGACACGCAAGCAACTGCAACGGGGAGTCCACCGATCCACCGCCGAACTGGAGGCTGACATTACCGCCTTCATCGAGGCGCACAACGAGAATTCCAAGCCATACCGATGGGTCAAATCAGCTGACGAGATCCTCGCATCCGTCAAGCGGTTCTGCCAGCGGACACAGCGAAACCTATGTGCCGAACTTTAGATTCGGATGACTAGGTTGTCCGCGTGGCCTGAGCATCAACGGGAAATGCCCACTCACGCCTCAGGCCGCCTTTCTGCAACAACGCCTTTCCGATGAGGAACTAAGCAATGCCGAAATTCAGCGTTTTAATGTGTGTATATGGTAAAGACGATCCCGTCCTTTTCGACAGGGCGCTATTAAGTATTTTTGCCAATTCTCTTCAACCCAAAGAAGTTATTCTAGTCTGCGACGGCCCTTTAAGTGATTCAATAAATAAAGTTGTTGAGAAGTATGAAATCGAGATTGCCACTACGCTGAGAGTGATTCGACTAAAAGTTAACTCTGGTTTCGCAGGCGCCCTGAATGCAGGATTACTACACGTAACCAGCCCTATCACCGTTCGCTGCGACGCTGATGACTACAATTTCCCAGACCGGTTCATCACACTTGTTAGTGAATTCAATACCGATCCGGAACTAACTTTATTGGGTTCGCAGGTCCGTGAGATTTGGAGTTCAGGACAAAGTAGACAGCGTAACGTGCCCTGCTCACAGGCTGAGATAGTTAAGGCATCCTATAAACGCAATCCGTTTAATCACATGAGTGTAGCATACAGAACTGACATCGTACGTGAACTTGGAGGCTATCCCAGCCTTCACCTCAAGGAGGATTATGGGCTTTGGCTCCAGTTTATCGCTAACAATCATAGGGTGCGAAACATCAATAAAGTTCTGGTAGAAGCAAACTTTGACGAATCCTCAATATTCCGTCGTGGCGGATTGAAATATGTAGCGAGTGAGCGGGATTTGCTCGAGCTCAAAAATTCTTTAATTGGGAAACGATTTAATAACTTCCTTATTTTCGTCCTTCGGTCTGCTGTGTTTCTTTTACCCAACTCCGTACGGAAGGGCATTTACAAAGTGTTTCTCCGTAATAGATAAACACTTAATGTTTCAATATTTAAAATTATCGGAAGTATCGTGACTCACAAACAATTTCACGTAATGTCATTTCGCGGTTTAGGTGCGTTGCTGAGAATTGCAACAATCTATGGCCTTGGCGTCATGCTTGACTTAGATGAAATGTCCATTTTTCTTTTCACGCTGACTCTCATATCAACACTTCCATTATTCGTTTCACTTGAGTTTCATGTCCCATCAGTTCGCCGAGCGAGAAGATTGGCAGTTCAGGGAAATGAGCGAATATACCGTACAGCCTTAGCCGCAAATCTTATTGTGCCTGCGGTGGGTACCCTGGCGGCCATAGCACCGATATTTTTCTTTGTGGGGAAGTCGGAATTTAGCTTAAGTAGCGCGCAGATCGCGATTTGTATAGCAATTATCTTTACGGATGCGGTAATCCAGGAAACGCAGCGGATTCTTGCTATAAAGGAAGAGCAAACCATCGTTTCGATTATATTTCTTTCTAAGCAAATCCAAGTTCTAATTTCAGTGACGGTTGCATTCATATCGCACTACTTGGCCAATCTTACATTTTTAAATGTCTTCATAGCTTCTTATTTGGCGTTGAGTTTTATAATCACAATGTGGTTATGCCGCGCCCGTTATGATCAGCTTTTTCAGTTTAGTGGCTCGCAATTTCGAGCAAATGACGTAGCGACCTGGCTCAAACGCAATGCGAAACAATCATTAGTTTTCTTTGTATCAGGAATTTTTGGAAAACTCACTTTTGGATATGAGCGTATAATAATTGCCATTTTATTCTCAAAAGAGTTATTCGCGCAGTATACTTTTGCCATTTTAATTATTGGTGGAATTGGATCCTTCATTGAGCCAGTTGTGAACCAATTTGTATACCCAGGCTTGATACGCGATTTTGTGGAGAAAAATCACAGAGTGATTTGGAAGTCCTTAATACGTGCCGCGATTGTCTTATGTATATTTTCCTGCTTTTCCATAACTGCAATCTTGATTTCCCAATTCGTTCTAAAGTTGGAGATTCTTCAGCTTAGCCACAAGGAATTATCAGCATTTCTTTGCCTGTTAATACTCCTGTATGCCAATATTCTCATCCAACCTTTCCTTTTAGCAGGGAACTTAGACGCGAAAATCCGGAATACAAATATCATAGTCTTCGTAATTATGTACGGTGGGATCTTTTCGCAAGAGCCAACGTTAGTCGGGCTCTTGACTAGCATGATAGTAGCAAACCTTGTCGGATTTTCTGCTCGTTTCTATCATGTCAGCCGGATGATCAACTTGAGGAACGTCTGACCTGCAACGGAATTTTTTCTTTAGCATCGATTAGCGTCCGTTCCAACTTGCGGATGGACAATGAAGCGAACGAGATTTACTGTCTAACTGTTCCATCCCGGATGATCACATTTTCCCTCGGCGCTCGGCTTTGTTCATGGCAAGGTCGGTTCTGAGAGACATCCGGGACGGAGGACGACCATGCTGATCCATCTTCAAAAGCAAGCGACCACGACGCCAAAGGTGCGGGCGGCAATTCAGAGCAGTGATGATGTGGGGACAGTTCTTGCAGAACGCTTTGGGATTACCCCTCAGACCGTCTACAAGTGGCGCAATCGCGACAGCGTCGAGGATCGCAGCCACACGCCCCACCGGTTACAGACGACGTTGACCCCGGCTCAGGAGGCGGTTGCGGTTGCGCTGCGCACGACGTTGCAAGTCTCGCTTGACGATCTTCTGGCTGTCGTCTGGGAGTTCCTGAACCCGAATGTCTCGCGGTCGGGGCTGGATCGCTGCCTGCGTCGTCACGGTGTGGGCAACCTGCGCGACCTACAGGCCAAGAAAGCCAGACCAAAACACAGCGCCTTCAAAGCCTACGAGCCCGGATACATTCATATCGACGTCAAATATCTGCCCCAGATGGCCGATGAGAGCCGCCGCCGCTATCTTTTCGTGGCTATTGATCGGGCCACGCGATGGGTCTTCATCCGCATCTTCAATGCAAAGACGGCAGCCAACGCCCGCCGGTTCCCACACCATGACGGAGCATCCAGCGATCAAGGCCGGACCGCGAAACATGTGGGTTCAAGAACTTACGCACCACCGCGAACAAGTCATCCAACGGCAACAGCAGCGTCGTTCGCAGTCAACAAGCACAGCCAACTGCGCAGGCCTCAATGTCGTCTGAAGCCTGTGCGGCGTATGGCTCAGGTCGTGGACGCTATCGCGCTTGCGCCATTTCAAGACAGTCTGCTCCGATATCCCGTAACGTTCCGACAACATACATGCCAGATCTGTGCTCGCCTGGATCGCAGCCCTGATCTTCGGCGTGGTCCTTGCCTGCTTGTGAAGAGAAATCAGCGTATCGCATCCCCGTGCCGAACCTCGCGCAAGATCGATCGTGCCGTAAAAAGTGCAGATCGGCGAGGGTCTATGTGATCATCCGGGATGGATCACCTAACCCCAACAAAGAAGATACAAATCCCAATGGGCCATAAAAATATTTTGAGACAGTTTTATTCGAAAGAGTGTGAGACATTTGTTTGTGATGTTCTAATTTTGATAGATCATATCAGTCGAGAAATGGAATTCGCAATATCGCTTGCCACGGAACTCAGGAATGCTGGCATGCAGGTTGAGATAATCACCACAAAATTTAATATATACAGAATCCCTATTCTTTACAAAGCTACATTTGTTGTAACGCCGTGGGTGTACAATAATAGGGAGGCGAATATACTGTATTCTGTAAAGTCACTTGAACCGTCTAAAAACGCGACGGTAATTAACTTGCATTTCGAACAGATTGCTGGTGAAGCATCCGACGGTTTCCTCCTCCCCCTTGATCGCGCCAAAAAATGCTTCCATTTGTCATGGAGTAGGGGATTTACAGATAAACTGCTCTCTGTGGGCGTGGAAAAAGAAAAAATACTGGAACTTGGGAATCCTAAGCTTGATTTTTATAGAGCATTTGGCGATGAAATGCCTGACAAACAAGTTCTTATTGCGGCCAATGCATTTCACCTTCTTACTACTGAAGAAAAACGAAGATTTGAAAAGAACGGAATTAACATATCCGGGATTGGGCTTGCGGGCGCGAAAAATTTTCAACAGCTTTTAATAGAGCTTCCCTTTATCTTAGACAAATTTAGGGAGGTTTCGTTCATTTATAGGCCGCACCCAAGCTTTTCTGACCGCGATTCGAAGAACCCTGAACTGCAAGAACTACAGGCTAAGCATTCTAATTTTAGGATCGAATTTTCAGGTTCTATATCCAAAGCAATTTTGAAATCCAGTCTCATCATTTCATTTCATTCGACTGCTTATCTTGAAGCAGTAAAATGCAAAAGGCCCTTCGCAATTATTAGATTCTACGACGTACACTACAGAGATGACTTGCCCGATTTAATGAGGTGGCCTATCAGAATCAAGTGCAGTGAAACTTTCGAACAGATTGTCAGAAATTACACGTCAGAATCGGAAACAAAAATGCTCCCTGATGTGTATAGCCTGCTTTCCAAATCCTACTATATGGACAGAAAAGAAAGTGTGGCTGAAGCATTGAAGAGTTTCATTTGCAAACCAAGCGTAAGCTCTGAGCTCTCAGCAAAGCGGCCGCCTTTTAAAACGATAATTTGGATACGACTAATGTTTTGGCTGAAATTTATTTTCAATTTTTCATCAATCCATTCTACATGGGTTAGGTCCTTTTTACTTTCCAGAAAAGATTACAGAGTGCAGAATCTCGTTTATATGTGGGGGAAAGATGCATTTGAAAAGAGGTACTTCAAATGAGTTCTAACGGATTGATCAGCTTTCTTACCAGCTCCTTGATTTTGACGGGAACATTTTTTTCTATATTTCCAGTAGCATCTTCATTTCTTGGATCGCCGTTCATTCTAGCACAAGTTCTTTTTGTGGCCCTTATTCCATTTTCTCTATTTCGCCGATCAATTAAAGCCTTGGATCTGGCCTTTGCTGCCGCGCTTTTAATTATATACACTTACACCCTTCTCTTTTTTCCAGAACCCACACAAGGCTTTTTGTACCTTATATCTGCAATCCTATTCGGAAGTGTTGCGCGTTACGAGCTCAAAAAAATTGAGATATTTACAAAAATTGTCGTTGGAGCTTCCATTATATCAATTATTTTATCGTTTACTGATGGTGCAGATAGAGTAATTTTTTTTGGTGGTGATCCCAATTTTACTGCGTGTTGGCTTTCTCTTTTGATGGCTATTCTCGGATCATCACGGCGATACAAGACAAGGCTCTTGGCTTACGTTTGTGGGATCCTAATATTTTTTACGCTGAGCAGGTCTGGCGTTTTGGCTCTACTCCTTATGAGTTCATACTACTATTTTCGAAAAAAATCTGTAAGGCAATATCGCGTCTCTGATGGCGTGCTTTTTCTTGCCGCAACATTTGGCTCATTGCTTGCTTCGTATCTCGTTTTATTTCTGGCGTTCAACAATACGATTCCGGAATACGTATTTCGAAGCGGCACCGATAGAATTTCATTCAGCTCCCTTCTTGATGTATCAAATTTTATACGTGTTAAAGCCAACCTCTTTTTTGTTGACGCCACCATAACAGACTTGCTTTTAGGAAATCGAAATCCCGATGCTACTGCATATGACTTCGAAGGGAAGTTTATCCGACCGCACAACCTATTGGCCTCAATGATCTTTGAGTTTGGCGCCTTTGCAGCAGTAATTATTTTGATAAAATTTTTCAGGAAATTTTTCTGGCATAATCGTATGGTTCTAATTTGGTTGGTTGTTTTCTCTACGACATTAGGTTTTGGCTCCTACTATGGCTTCGCCCTACTTTTAGTAGTCATTCTTTCGAATTCCAGAGACATTAGGCTTCGGGAAGCTTCACTTCGACCTATTAAAAAATCGGCCACTTTATCTTTTGTGCAGAGTGATGCCACTGCTTGAATGGATTATCATGCGAACAAAGAATAGCCCGAAGGACTGTTGTTATGAACGAGCGACGACCGACGGGCAGGCATTACAACGACCGCTGCAAGCTGCAGACAGCCTCTGCGCGGTATAAATTTTGTTCGCTACCGTGAAACGGCAAACACCAGAGGATTGAATTTATGCCTGGAAGAATAATTGTTCGGCTTGTGGGTGGTCTTGGTAATCAATTGTATCAGCTATCTTATGCTCTCTTTTTGCGTCGCGAATTCGACATTGACGTGATTTCTTTAGATGTGACTAAAATGGGAAACTACAAAGAAAGATGGGGGCTGATGATATTTGATGTACTTGATCAGCACAAAATTGACTTTCTAGAATTTGTTCCAAATATATTATCGTCGGTTAGACCTGGAAGGGTAATGTCGTTTGCTCCCCACGTTGCAGCAAACATTGGTCTTTTTACTGATCTAAATCAAGAGTTATACCTTGAATCCAAAAATAGATCGTGTTGTTTTGTTGATGGATATTTTGAGCAATTCTCGCGTCGATCGGAGTATCTGAATTTACTTCGACCTTTCTTGAGAGACGATCTACATATAGATGTTCCCGAGAATGTCACCGTTATCAATGTTAGGGGTGGTGAATTTAGGAATATTGGACGATCGAAGCTACAAGATCGAGAATTTTATTTACACGCTATCAAGACGATTCCTGCACACGAAAAGCTTTGGCTAGTAACTGATGATGTATCATTTTCTTTCGAAATGCTCGGGAAACATCTAGATTTTGACGAAGTAATATTACCTGACCCATTTAAGAATTTTCGTATCATTTATTCCGCGAAACGCAAAATACTTTCAAACTCTACATTTGCAAAATGGGCGGGCTACTTGAGCTCAGAATTTTCAAGCTCAATATATTTTAGTGAATTTTAATGCTATTTTTGTTGCGTACTGGCGATTGCCTTTTTCCCGCCATATTTTCCCATTATATTGTAGGGCATGATGCGTATAACTGTTCCATCCCGACTGTCCCGACAGGTTGGGCGCTATGCCCATGCCCATCAACTCAAGCTGATGCACAAAGTGTTGCGCCGACTCAAAGGCTTCCCGGGGCGGGTCCTGTGCGACATCGAACGGCAGTTGGACAATATTGCAGAGAGCACCTGGAGTATCGCAGAGCTCCGACAACGACGCTATGCTTTCGAACCTATGATCGGTCACATGAAAAATGATGGCCGCCTAACCAAGTTCACGCTCAAAGGGGCCTACGGCGACGCGATCTTCGCTGTGCTTTGTGGCTGCGGACACAACATACGCATTATGCTGAACCGCCTCTGGGTGCTTTTGTGTCGGTTATTCGGGCTACTTTCCCTGTTTGAGCAACTCGACCGCGCTATAAAAGCGCTCGACGAAGCCGCTCAGATCTTAGCTGCACCGACCTGGGCGCGTTGTCCATGTCGGCCGATGTACGTTTCTTACCGTCATAGCTATGTTTGTCGTTGAGACATACCTTCCGTACATCCATGCGAAATCATTGACTTAGGGGAGATGAAGTATGAATTTTCTTGAAACTAATGTGCGTGGCGTACTAATTTTGGTGCCTATACGCCACGGCGACCACCGAGGATTTTTCGCTGAAACCTACAGTCAACTCGCATACGCTGAGCATGGTGTCGATGCCGTTTTCGTCCAGGACAACCACTCGTTATCCGCGGCCGTGGGCACAGTTCGAGGCCTGCACTTTCAGGCACCGCCACATGCTCAGGCCAAGCTGGTGCGGTGCGGGCGGGGTGCAATCTTCGATGTGGCGGTCGATATTCGGCGCGGCAGCCCAACCTATGGCCGCTGGACGGGCTATACCTTAAGCGCAGAGAACGGCGCGCAGCTCTATATCCCTGCAGGTTTTGCTCATGGCTTTGCCACGCTTATGCCCGACAGCGAGATTGTCTACAAATGTAGCGATTATTACGCGCCAGAAACCGAGGGCTCGCTGCGTTGGGATGACCCGGAAATTGGTATCGAGTGGCCCCTCACAAGCTCACCGGTGCTGAGTGGGAAAGACGCCGCCGCCCCGCTGCTGGCCGGCTTTAACAGCCCATTCACCTTTGAGGGATAAGAGATGAAGCTACTGGTCACTGGGGGGGCGGGGTTTATCGGCTCGGCCGTGGTGCGGCTGGCGGTGGCGCGCGGGCATCGGGTGGTAAACCTGGATGCGCTGACCTATGCCGCCAATCTGGCCAATGTAGCTCCGGTGGCGGATAGCCCGCTTTACGCCTTTCTG
>Ga0206125_10003570_pt1 | contig 14710 bp, 6 predicted proteins | sample Helgoland_Spring_4_FD_148598 | JGI IMG/M metagenome (GOLD analysis project Ga0206125, IMG submission 148598) | Pelagic subsurface seawater microbial communities from Kabeltonne, Helgoland, North Sea - Helgoland_Spring_Bloom_20160331_1 | ecosystem: Environmental > Aquatic > Marine > Epipelagic ... | reverse complement strand
ACTTTAGGCGTCTTTGCTTAGAGTATATGCCGTTAAAGTTTAGTAGACGTCATGGAGACCCAAGTAGACCCTGGAATAAATTTTCAATTAATACAAGAAATGAAATAGATGGTTCCAAAATATTAGACTATGAGGGTAACTGGAGAGACATCTTTCAAAACTGGGAGGCCTTAGCGCACTCCTATCCAGAATTTATTGAAAGTATGATTCATAAATTTTTAAATGCCACTACTTTTGATGGTTATAATCCTTACAGGGTAACTAAGGGTGGTTTTGACTGGGAAACTATTGAACCAGATGACCCTTGGTCATATATTGGATACTGGGGTGACCATCAAATTATTTACCTATTAAAATTTTTAGAATTTATAAAAAACCATAACCCAGGAAGATTAGAGAGTTTCTTCACTAAGAATCTTTTTGTTTATGCAAATGTACCTTACAAAATAAAATCTTATGAAGAGCTATTAAGTAATCCAAAAGATACGATAATTTTTGATCAACAATTAGACACTAAAATTCGTGAGGAAAGAGCAACTTTAGGAGCTGACGGAGCCTTATTAAGAGATGAACATCGCTTCATAGTAAAGGCAAATTTTATAGAAAAAATTCTAGCTACTTCCTTAGCAAAATTATCCAACTTTATTCCTGAGGGAGGAATCTGGATGAATACTCAAAGACCTGAATGGAATGACGCCAATAACGCTCTTGTTGGAAATGGTGTATCAATGGTAACGCTATATTATTTAAATCGATTTTTCAATTTCTTTGAAGAATTATTAGAGAGTTCATCAACTCCTGAAGTTGAAGTTTCTAACGAAATTTTAGATTTTTTCAATAAGGTACTTCGTACGTTTGAAAAAAACATCAAATTATTAGCTTCTTCAATCAATGATACTGATAAAAAAAGAATTTTAGATGCTTTAGGGCAGGCAGGAGATGATTACCGAACACAAATTTACACCCAAGCATTCTCTGGAAGAAAAACAAAACTTTCATTTGATAAATTAAAAAAATTCGTAAGCCTAAGTAAGTCATATTTAGAGCACTCTATAAAAGCAAATAAACGTTCAGACAACTTATATCACGCATATAATTTAATGACAGTAAATTCAGATAATAGTATCTCTATAAGCTACTTAAGTGAAATGCTTGAGGGTCAGGTTGCTGTTTTAAGCTCTGGCTATTTAAATGGGGAAGAAACATTAAATGTATTAAACGCTCTCAAACAAAGTAAGCTTTTTAGAAAAGATCAATACAGTTATTTACTGTATCCTTTTAAAGAACTTAAAGGATTCCTAGATAGGAATACAATTTCTGAAGATGCCGTTTTATCTTCAAAGTTATTCCAAGAGATGTTAAAAGATAACTCCGTTGAGATTATTGAAAGAGATGTCAATGGTGAGTTCCACTTTAATGGAAACTTTAAAAATGCAAATGATGTAGCTGAAGCCTTAGATAAACTTTCGAACACAAAATATAGTAGCCTATTAGCCTCTGAAACCCCAAAAGTTCTTCAAGCTTTTGAAGATGTTTTTAATCACAAGGCTTTTACAGGAAGATCAGGTACATTTTATGGTTATGAGGGATTAGGTTCTATTTATTGGCATATGGTTTCAAAATTATTGTTAGCTGTTCAGGAATCTTGTCTTCAGGCCATATCAAATGGAGAGAATGAAGTAATGATTGGTCAATTACTTGAACACTTCTATGAAATAAATGAAGGTATAGGGGTGCATAAATCTCCAGAGCTATATGGGGCTTTTCCAACAGATCCTTACTCTCACACACCTGGTGGTAAAGGTGCTCAACAACCAGGAATGACTGGGCAAGTAAAAGAGGATGTTATCACTAGGTTTGGTGAATTAGGTGTTTTTGTAAATCAAGGTGAATTATATTTTAACCCTTGCTTATTAAGAAAGGAAGAATTTCTTTCCAAAGAAACAAGTTTTGACTATTTAAGCCTTTTAAGAGGAAGCCAAAGTATCACAATCCCTTCTAATTCACTTGCATTTACCTATTGTCAAGTACCAATTATATATCACATTTCCGATAAAGATCACTTAGAGATCATTTTCAAAGATGGAACTTCCACCCAAATTGATTCGTTAGTTATAGATCGTAAAACAAGTGAGAAAATATTTAAAAGAACTGGAGATATTGTTCAAATTAACGCTAATGTAAATAGCACATATTTAAAATAGAAAAAGAAAGTTGATGAGGTTGAAATTTTATCTATTTACAATAGCCATTTCATGCATCATATTATCTTGTGAAGATGATAAAAAGAACGAAAAATTGGAAAAAACCCCAAAACAGAAGATACAATTGACAGCAAAAGATATATTAGGAAACTCAAAATATTTAGCAATTTCTTATGGTGGATATAGAAAATCTACTAGAGGGATTCAACCTACTATTTCAGAAATTAAAGAAGACATGAAAATTCTTTATGCTATGAAAATTAGAATTCTTAGAACCTATAATGTTCAATTAGCACAAGCAGAAACAATTCTAGAGGCCATACAGGAACTGAAAAGTGAAGACCCCTCGTTTGAAATGTATGTTATGTTGGGTGCTTGGATAGATTGTAAAAATGCTTGGACAAATCATCCAGTTAACCACCAACTGGAAAGCGATCAAAATGAAAGTGAAATTGGCAGGGCTGTTTCATTGGCAAATAAATATCCGAGTATTGTGAAAATTATTGCTGTAGGAAACGAGGCTATGGTAAAGTGGGCGACAAGTTATTATGTGCAGCCATCAGTAATTCTTAAGTGGGTTTCCCATCTTCAAAACTTAAAAAAAACAGATAAACTTCCAAAGAATCTTTGGATTACTAGCTCAGATAATTTTGCTTCTTGGGGAGGCGGCAGTGATGAATATCACACAGAAGATCTAAATAAACTTATTAAAGAAGTAGATTATATTTCTATGCACACCTACCCTATGCATGATACTCATTATAATCCTGTTTTTTGGTATACAAAAGAAGAAAAACCCAATATTGAGAAAATAAATAATATCATGTTAAGAGCTAGAGATTATGCGGTATCTCAATATGATAGTGTTGCCAACTATGTAAATAGTCTAGGAATAAAAAAGCCAATACACATCGGAGAAACGGGCTGGGCTACCTTTTCAAACGGACTCTATGGTAATAAGGGAAGTAAAGCAACTGATGAATATAAAGAAGCTTTATTTTACAGACACATGAGAGAATGGACCACAAAAACTGGAATCTCATGTTTCTATTTTGAGGCTTTTGATGAAATTTGGAAAGACGCTCCAAATCCTGGAGGTTCAGAAAATCATTTTGGTTTATTTACTATAGATGGCAAAGCTAAATATGCTTTGTGGGATTTAGTGGATAAAGGAGTTTTTGATGGCTTGGCTAGAAATAAAAAAACCATTACAAAAACATATAACGGAAATAAAGACAGTTTACTTTTAGAAGTACATGTCCCACCGTTCAAAAAAAATAATATCACATTATAAAATATATAGTGAAATGAAATTAACAAGGATATACTTTTTTTTAACACTAATCTTTATGAGTGTCCTCTCTTGCACATCAGAAAAATCTTTATCGGTAAATGTTATAGAAACTTCAAAAAATGGAAATAAATTAAGCCCGGTAAAAAACTTTACTGAAGCTAGTGAAGTTTCTTCTATTCGGATCAACCCAGAAAAAACATATCAAAAAATTACAGGGTTTGGAGGGTCTTTTACAGAATCTTCAGCCTACTTGTTAAATAAATTAAGTGCTAAAAATCGTGATACAATATTGAATGCCTATTTTTCAAAAGAAGGAGCTAACTATTCATTGACTAGAACACACATGAACTCATGTGATTTTTCGCTATCAAACTATTCATATTCTCCTGTTGAGAATGACATAGAGCTTGAGCATTTTTCTATCCAAGAAGACAAAGATGATCTTATTCCAATGATTAAAGACGCCATGAAAATTTCTGAAGATGGCTTCCAAATTATAGCATCACCTTGGTCTGCTGCTCCTTGGATGAAAGATAATAATAAGTGGGTTGGTGGAAAATTACTCCCTAAATATTATGATACCTGGGCGTTATTTTTCTCAAAATACTTAACTGCGTACAAAGCTGAAGGTATAGATATATGGGGGTTTACAGTAGAAAACGAGCCACATGGTAATGGAGGTAATTGGGAAAGCATGCACTATACTCCAAAAGAAATGACTGATTTTGTTCAATTTCATTTAGGTCCAAAATTAGAAAAAGAGGGTTATGGAAATAAAATAATCTTAGGTTACGACCAAAATAGAGCTGGTTTACAAGAATGGATAGATGAAATGTATAGAGATGATAATTCTTCTAAATATTTTGATGGTACCGCTATTCATTGGTATGAAAGCACCTATGATTTTTTCCCTGATGCATTACAATATGCTCATAATAAAGCTCCTAATAAGTACTTAATTGAAACAGAGGGCTGTGTAGATTCAGAAATTCCTAAATGGCAAGATGATGATTGGTATTGGGAAAAGCATGCAACTGACTGGGGCTATGATTGGCGCGAAGAATCTAAAAAATACTTACATCCAAAATACGCTCCAGTTAATCGGTATGCCAGAGACATTATTGGATGTTTAAACAACTGGGTAGATGGTTGGGTAGACTGGAATATGGTTTTAGATACACAGGGAGGTCCAAACTGGTTTGAGAACTGGTGTGTGGCCCCTGTAATTGTAGATCCAGAAAAAGACGAGGTTTACTTTACTCCTATTTATTATACGATGGTTCATTTCAGCAAATACATTAGACCTCAAGCTGAAATTATAGAAGTTAAAAAATCGGATGAAGATTTAATGGTTACTGCTGCAAAAAATACTGATGGATCTATTGCCGTAGTCATTTTTAATGAAGGAACTACTCAAAAAAGTTTTCAACTTTCATTAGGATCAGAGGTAACTACTATTTCAATAAACGCGCAAGCAATACAAACAATATTAATTAATACTATTTAATAATTATGTCTAGAACAAGTAAAGTCCCTATGGGACAAAAAATAGCCTTTGGTTTTGGGATGCTAGCCAACCAAATGTTTCCAGCAATCCTAGGAATCTTTATGGTTGTTTTGGTTGAAGATTTGGGTTTTTCTGGCTGGATGTGGTCTTTAGTATTTCTTTTCCCTAGGATTTTTGATGCAATTACTGATCCAATCATGGGCTTTATCTCAGATAATACAAAATCTAAATGGGGAAGACGTAGACAATATGTTCTAATTGGGGGAATTCTTATGGGACTTGCCTATATTTTTATGTGGCAGCTCAGTAAGGCTGATGGAGTAGAATATAACTTTTGGTATTTCTTTCTATGGTCTTTAGTATTTTATTTAGGCCTAACTATTTTTAGTGTTCCTTATGTAGCCATGGGATATGAAATGAGTGATGATTTTCATGAACGCACCAATATTATGGCAATAGCTCAATTTATTGGGCAATGGGCATGGGTAATTGCACCTTTGTTTTGGATCATTATGTATGATGAAAGTTGGTTTCCGTCTGCAGATATTGCTGTAAAAGAATTGGCAATCTGGGTAGCGATACCTTGTGCTATTTGTGCTATGGTCCCTGCAATTTTTATAAAAAGTAACTCAACACTAGACGAAGACTATGAACCTTTAAACTCGTCCAATATTGGAAATAGTTTAATGAAAATATTTGAAAGTTTTGTAGCTGCATTTAAAATCAAAGAATTTCGAAAATTATGTGGGGCAACTTTTTTAATATTTAATGCTTTTAATACCGTAGCTGCCCTTACTTTTTTTGTCATAGTTTATAAATTATTTAATGGAGATGCTGGTGCCAGTGGAATATGGGTTTCTATGTTTGGATGTTTAGGAGCATTAGGAACTACTTTTATTGTGATTCCAGCTGTAGCTTGGATGTCAAAAAAACTAGGAAAGAAAAAAGCTTTTATGTTATCACAATCAATTTCATTGGTAGGGTATATTATGCTTTATTTCTTATTTATTCCGGGAAAACCATGGATGTATATTATTGCATTGCCTTTCTTTTCTTTTGGTATTGGAAGCTTATTTACCATTATGATGTCTATGACTGCAGATGTTATTGATATTGATGAAATAAATACTGGAAAGCGAAGAGAAGGTATTTTTGGAGCTATCTATTGGTGGATGGTAAAAGTAGGTTATGGTATTGCTGGAGCACTTAGTGGTGTGATTATTACTGTAGTGGGTTTCAACTCTGATCTAGCAACAACAGACCAACAAGCTGCAGTTGATGGGCTTCATGCTTTCTTTTGTTTTTTCCCAATGGTAGGAACTATTTTAGCAATGCTTATTATGCGTAACTATAGTATTACTGAAGAAAGAGCAACTGAAATTAGAGCTGAGTTAGAAAAAAGAAAAAATACAAATAATTAAAATAAAAGAATCCCAAAAAAATGTCAGTAAGAGAAGAAAAAATTCTATCGTTAACAAATGTAGATTTATCGAAAAAATCAACAAAAGAATTAAAAGCCTTATTCAAAGAAGTTTTAAAAGAAGGGGTTCATGGATTCTGTTCAAGCCCCTATGAAGAAGGACAACAACCAGGAGATACCTTAACAGAAGATCAGATTAGACGTCGATTAAAAATTATTAAACCCTACACAAAGTGGATACGTTCTTTTTCATGTACAGAAGGAAATGAATTAATTCCAAAAATAGCACGTGAATTAGGGATCAAAACATTTGTTGGTGCTTGGCTTGGAAACGATGCAGAGATTAATAAAAAAGAAATTACTGGACTAATTAAGTTAGCAAATGAAGGGTATGTTGATATTGCTGCCGTAGGTAACGAAGTAATGTACAGAAAAGACTTATCAGAACAAGAATTGCTTTCATTTATAAATGAAGTTAAAGAAGGAATTACTGAAGACGTTCCCGTAGGATATGTAGATGCTTACTATGAGTTTGAAGATCGACCAGCTATAACAGAAGCTTGTGATATTATTTTAGCCAACTGTTATCCTTTCTGGGAAGGGTGTCATCAAGACTACTCATTGTTATATATGAAGGACATGTACCAAAGGGCGCTTCGTGCAGGTAAGGGTAAAAAAGTAATTATTACTGAAACAGGATGGCCAAGTGAGGGTTCAAATTTAGCAGGTGCAGTTCCGTCTAAAGAAAATGCTATGAAATATTTTATCAATGCTCAAACCTGGTCTAAAGAAGAAGACATAGATATCTTTTATTTCTCATCATTTGATGAGTCTTGGAAAGTGGATTCGGAAGGAGATGTTGGATCTTATTGGGGTATTTGGGATAAAGATGAACAATTGAAGTTTCAAAGCTAATTGTTTACACTCAAAATTTTCAAGTTTTTATCATACCATATAATATTCTTAAATTTGATACATAAAAATTTTGATTAACTATTATGAAATTTAATCCTTTATTTAAATCCATTTTATTTGTGCTGCTTTTCATATGTTTTTCATGTGATAAAACTAAAGTAAAATTTGACACTGATGAACTTTCTGGTGGTTTAGAACTCATGTCTTCGTTACATACGGGTATTGATTTCAACAATGCAATAACCGAATCTGAAACTGTAAACCATATCTATTACAACCAAATTTACAGTGGTTCAGGAGTAGCCATAGGAGACCTTAATAATGATGGTTTCCCAGATATTTATTTCGGAGGAAATCAAGTTGGTGATAAATTATATTTGAATAAAGGAGATTTAAAATTTGAGGATATTTCAAAAAAATCTAAAATTAGTCAAAGCCCAGGATGGACATGGGGTATTACTATGGCTGACATCAATTCCGATGGATATCTAGACATTTATGTTTGTAGAAATGGTGAATCTATGAATCCAAATGATAGAAAAAATAAGCTATTTATAAATAATAAAGATTTAACTTTTACAGAATCTGCCTCAGAATATGGTATTGCAGATAAAGGTTTTTCATCACAAGCAGTCTTCTTTGATATGGATAACGATGGAGATCTTGATATGTACTTAGTAAATCAAATTCCAGACTCAAGATTATTCAAAAGATATAAGAACATTCCTAAGAATAGGTATCAATTATATAAGGATAAAGTATATAAAAATGAAGGGGGAAAATTTATAGAGGTTTCAAAAGATATTGGTTTAGGGGATGGTTATACTTACGGCTTAAGTGTTAGTGCCTCTGATTTTAATAATGATGGATGGACTGATTTATTCATTTCAAATGATTATGATGAACCCGATTTTTTATACTATAATAATGGTGATGGAACTTTCAAAAATGTCATATTAGATAAAATAAAACATATTTCTAGATTTAGTATGGGTACTGATACTGGAGACATAAACAATGATGGTGCTATTGATTTACTTACTTTAGATATGGCTGCTGAAGATCATTATCGATCTAAAACTAATATGAGGTCGATGAATGCTCAAGAATTTAAAGAAATGGTTGATAAAGGAGATCACCATCAGTATATGTTTAATACACTTCAGATAAATAATGGTTCAGGAGAGTTTTCTGATATTGCAAATATTGCTGGTATATCAAAAACTGATTGGAGTTGGGCAGGCTTACTTGTAGACCTTGATAATGACGGATTTAAAGATATCGTGATTAGTAATGGAGTAAAAAAGGATGTTAGAAATAATGATTTTTTAACAGGTTTATACGAAAAACTTAAAACTGATTCCCAAGATTTTTATGATATGTCAAAACTTGCTCCATCAAATCCATTACCCAATTATGTTTATAAAAATAAAAATGGTTATGAGTTTGAAAATGTGACAGAAAAATGGGGTTTTGATACCCCTAGCTTTTCACATGGTTTGTCTTATGCTGATTTAGATAACGATGGAGATTTAGATATTGTTTCAAATAACATGGAAACAGAAGCTTCAATTTATAAGAATAATACCAACGGAAACTTTTTGAAAGTTGAACTCGAAGGTTCTTCAAATAATACATTTAGTTACGGAGCTAAAGTCATTATTTATCATAATAATAAAATACAAATTGAAGAAAATACAGTTACAAGAGGTTATTTCTCGTCAAAAGAACCCAAGCTATTTTTTGGTTTAGGTAAAGAAGAAAGAATAGATAGTATGCGAGTTATATGGCCAGACAATAAAACATTAACCTATAATAATCTTGATGTTAATAAGACAATTAAAGTTAAATATTCAAAAGCATCAGAGTTATATGTTAAAAATAAAAACTCAAATACAGTTTTAGTTAATGTAAAACCTGAAGATGTTGGTTTAGACTATATCCATAATGAAAATGAATTTGATGATTTTGCTGAAGAGGTATTATTGCCACATAAACTTTCAAATAATGGCCCTTTTTCTGCCTCTGGAGACGTAAATAATGACGGATTAGATGATGTTTTTATCGGTGGAGCCTCAGGGCAGGAAGGTGTTCTTTTTATTCAAACTGATGAAAGAAAATTTACAAGAAGTAAGTCTAAACCCTGGGTAGTTGACAAAGAATCAGAAGACTTAGGGGCTCTTTTCTTTGATTTAGACGGAGACGGAGACAAAGATCTTTATGTAACTTCTGGTGGTAGTGAATTTAAAAAAGGCAATAAATTACTGAAAGATAGGATTTATATAAACGATGGTCTAGGAAATTTTTCAAAAAATAATAGTGCTACTCCAAATGTATATGAGAGTACGCAAACCGTAAAAGCTTCAGATATAGATGCAGACGGTGACTTAGATTTGTTTATAGGAACTAGGCTGATATCAGGAAAGTATACCTTCCCGGCAACAAGTTATATTCTTATAAATGAGAAAGGGATACTTAGAAAAGCTTCTAAAAATATTGCTCCAGATTTAACAAATATTGGAATGGTTACAGATGCTGTTTTTTCTGATATAGATAAAGACAATGATGAAGACTTGGTTATTGTTGGCGAATGGATGAAAGTTAAAATCTTAGAAAATATTGACGGAAAATTTAAGGACAACTCCAGTAGATTTGGAGATTACTTAGATAACAGTAGGGGTTTATGGTGGACAATAACAGCAAATGATATTGACAATGACGGAGATGATGATTACATTATTGGTAATTTAGGAAAGAATAATAAGTTTAAAGCCTCTAAAGAACATCCTTTTAAAGTATATGCAAACGACTTTGATGGTAACGGAACAAATGATGTTGTATTGGCAAAATATTACAAAGACGGCTATGTGCCTATGAGAGGGAAAGAATGTACGACACAACAAATGCCTTACGTTGGTGAAAAATTTAAAGATTTTCACAGTTTTGCTTCTTCTAAATTAATAGATATCTTACCCGAGAAGAAAATAGATGAGGGTATTGTTTACGAAATAAGTAACTTCAAAAGTATTGTACTAATTAATAATAATGGGATTCTAGATCCTCTATATTTACCGATAGAAGCTCAAACTAGCCCAATCAAAAGTTGCCTAGTGCAAGATTTTAATGATGACGGCTTTAAAGATCTACTGTTGGTTGGAAATCATTATGGTGTAGAAGTCGAAACTGTTCGATATGATGCAGGCCATGGATCTTTATTTTTAGGAGACGGAAAAAATAACTTTAGATTTATACCCCCATCAGAAAGCGGTGTTTACATTCCAAAAGATAGTAGAAATGTCACATCGCTTAAAACAACTAATCAAGAAAATATCTATTTAACTACTAATAATAACAGTACTATCTCATTATTTAAATAAATAATTTAAATTGAATTCACCTTTAAATTATCTTTTTCCATTACAACTAAAGTTTCTGTAAATTATAATATTAAGCTTAAACTTAAATTTTTATTACAACATTACCACTACATTTACAATAAGAGCTTTACTACTCCCCCATCAAAAAATAGCTGAATCCTTTATAAGTAGAGCTATATTGGGGAAAAACAATTTTTTTTTCTTTGTAACTACCATACAACAAAATGTATGATTTTTGTAAAGGTAACTTTCTCTTCTTTTACCTCTAATTAGTTTAATTTGGTAATCTATTAAACGAAAACAAATCATATGATGAAAAAAATTACTTTATTATTAGCCCTTTTGCTGGTTAATTTAGGCTTTGCTCAAACATTGCCTTTCGATTTTAGTGATCCCATCCATACCATGACAGGAGGTGACGGAGCTGGAGTTTCAATTGTTCAAGACAACGGAAACGACGTGTTACAGATTATTGGTAATGGTGGAGATTGGGATAATGCTCAAATAAACTTTGCTCAAAACCTAGATTTATCTGATGATGCAAACAATACTATCTCATTCAGAATTAAAGCTGTGAATGGAACAGGTAGTGGAAATCATGCGCTTAAATTTGAGAATGGTACAACTGGCAACACAGAATTAACATTTTCTATCTCAGGTACTGAATGGACTGACATCTCCTTAGATTTTCCAGCGGGTCTTGGTAGTTATGGTACAATGGTTATTTTCACCGATTTTGGCCCAGATGGTGGAGGTCTAGAAGACATTTATTTAGTTGATGATATCTCTGGTGCCTTTCACAGCACACCGGTATTACCTAATTTGCCTTTTGACTTCAGTAGTGATGAGCAATTAATGACTGGTGCTGAAGGTGCTGCCGTTACAATTGTTCAAGATAACGGGAACGATGTTCTTCAAATGGTGGGTTCTGGTCAAGACTGGGATAACGCACAGATAAACTTTCAAGACAATCTTGATTTATCTGATGATGCAAATAACACCATTACTTTTAGAGTTAAACCGGTGAATGGAACTGGAAGCGGTAATCATTTATTGAAATTTGAAAATGGTCCTGCAGGAGTCGCAGAACTACCTTTCAATACCACTGGAACAGATTGGCAAGACATCTCTTTAGATTTTGGAGCTGGACTTAACAATTATGGTAGAATGGTAATTTTTACTGATGCTGGAGGCGACGGTGGAGGATTATCTGATACGTATCTATTTGATGATATTGCTGGAGCAACTCATCTAAATGGTCCACCAGATTTACCAAACTTACCTTTTGATTTTAGTAGTGCTAACCAACTCATGAATGCAGACGGTGGTTCTGTTGTAACCATAGAGCAAGACAACGGAAATGATGTATTACAGATTGTTGGAGCAACTGCTGCATGGGATAACGCACAAATTACATTTGGCGAAAATCTTGATTTATCTGATGATGCTACAAATACCATTTCTTTTAGAATTAAACCTATAAATGGTACTGGAAGTGGTAATCATTTATTAAAATTTGAACAAGATACCGGTGGTGGTAATGAAGAATTACCTTTTACCACAACAGGTACAGATTGGCAAGACGTTTATGTTGATTTCCCTGCAGATGCAACCACTTATGGTAAAATGATAATTTTTACAGACGCTGGTGATGATAATGCCGGTGTATCAGATACTTACCAAATTGATGATATCGCAGTAGGGGCTAACCCTGCTCCACCATCTGCAAATAGTGTTACTGTAGCAACATCGCAGGCATGGAATGGCTATGTAAATGCCTTCAATGTTTCAGATAATAGTTATGCATTTGGTTTTCCTTATGGTGCTGCAGATCTTAGAGCAACTGCTACTGCAACAAGTATGACATTAGAACCAAACATTCTCATTTGGACTGCTGAAGCAACAAATGCAGATTGGTTTGACCAAGGTGCAGCAACTCAAACTGCTACTAAATATATTGAAGCAAGTTCTTATATTGAAGACAATACGCTTGCTGGTTCTGATCTTACATTCACTGGAAATGTTTCAGTGAGTGATCTAGGCTCAGAATATACAGTAGTTGCTTTTGTGAAGGCTTTAGATCCAAACGCTGGTTATGCTACTGTGGTTAACAATACAGCTGATATTAGTAGTACTGGAGACTTTACAGCGTCTGCAACTGCAGCTGAATTAGCTGCAGGATACATTATTCAATATGGTTTTGCAGTTACTGGTCCATTAGCTGACCCTGCAGACACAACTTTGGGTAGTGTTGTTATCGGTGAAAACGCTCCTCCTCCATCAGGGAATAGTGTTACTGTAGCAACTTCTCAATCTTGGAATGGTTATGTAAATGCTTTCAATGTTTCAGATAATGGTTATGCATTTGGTTTTCCTTATGGTGCTGCAGATCTTAGAGCAACTGCTACTGCAACAAGTATGACATTAGAACCAAACATTCTCATTTGGACTGCTGAAGCAACAAATGCAGATTGGTTTGACCAAGGTGCAGCAACTCAAACTGCTACTAAATATATTGAAGCAAGTTCTTATATTGAAGACAATACTCTTGCTGGTTCAGACCTTACATTCACTGGGAATGTTTCAGTAAGTGATCTAGGCTCAGAATATACAGTAGTTGCTTTTGTGAAGGCATTAGATCCAAACGCTGGTTATGCTACTGTGGTTAACAATACAGCTGATATCAGCAGTACTGGAGACTTTACAGCATCAGCTACTGCAGCTGAATTAGCTGCAGGATACATTATTCAATATGGTTTTTCAGTTACTGGTCCATTAGCTGACCCTGCAGATACAACCTTAGGTAGTGTTGTTATTGGTGAGGCTACAGCTGGTGTAGATGACAATAGTTTTGTAAATGTTAGCGTATATCCTAACCCATCTAATTCAAACTGGAACTTTAGAACGGGTAATACCGTAATAAATTCTGTTGAGGTATTTAATCTATTAGGAAAAAGAGTGGTTTCTCAAAGCAACAACAGTACTGAACTTTCTATTTCTACTCAAGGATTAAGTAGTGGTATTTATATTGCTAGAATTACTACAGAGCAAGGAGTAAAAAGTGTAAAATTAATTAGAGAATAATTTTTAATAAAATAAAATAAAAACGCTCAGAGCTTTGCCCTGAGCGTTTTTTAATTAACTTTAAAATATACACGATGAAAAATATAATTCTAGGAGTCTTCTTGTTGATAGGGCCTCTTGTATTCGCTCAACAACAAGAATATCTTTTTGATTTTGAACCTAATACTCCGTCTGGAGTAGCCTCGAACTGGTATACGTTTGATAATAATCCTGCTGCTGCTGAAGTGGTAGACAATCCCAATTTAAATGGAACAAACCCTTCCAGTACAAAAGTTTTAAAAGTGGTGGTTGGACCAAGTAATGCTTTTTATGCCGGAGTTAATAATGCTTGGGATGAAGGAGTATTTGGTACATGGGAAATAGATATGGGAGTAGCTAATAATTTAAGCTTAACCATGGATGTACATAAAAATTATGTAGGTACGGTAGGAATTAAAATGGGAACCGCCGGGCAAGGAACTACTTTTCAAATCACAAATCAAAATGTTGGGAATACTGTTGTAAATGAATGGCAAACGTTAACATGGGACCTTTCAGGAATCAACCCAAATGGAGATCTAACCAATATTAGTCAAATGGTTGTTTTTGTAGATTGGACAGAAGGATTACCAGATAGAGCTGAAAATAGCACAATCCACATTGATAATATTAAATTTAATGCAAATAAATTAACAGATGCTCCACCAGTAGATAGCTGTGAAAATGGTATACAAGACAATGATGAGACTGGTATTGATTGTGGAGGCTCTTGTAACGCTTGCCCTACAAGTGCTGCTATTATCATAGAAGATTTTGAAGGAACACCTCCACAAATTGCAGCAGATAATGGTTTGGGGTCTGTGAGTATTGTTTCTGATCCAGAAACAGGCGGAACACATAGTGAGGTTTTGAAAATAGTAACTTCTTCCA
>Ga0206125_10003566_pt1 | contig 14739 bp, 37 predicted proteins | sample Helgoland_Spring_4_FD_148598 | JGI IMG/M metagenome (GOLD analysis project Ga0206125, IMG submission 148598) | Pelagic subsurface seawater microbial communities from Kabeltonne, Helgoland, North Sea - Helgoland_Spring_Bloom_20160331_1 | ecosystem: Environmental > Aquatic > Marine > Epipelagic ... | reverse complement strand
TTAATAACTACTGTACTATGGTACTGTGCTGACCATGCAATCTCTCCGAGCTTAAAGTCTTCGGATACACACTCATCTGGAAAATAGTGAGTGTTTAATCTTTCTTCTTTGTTGCTCGGTCTTGACGGGACGCCAACTCTTTCGAGAATAGATCGTACAAAGGATGGACTTCTGAAGAGCCGCTTTGAGATATCTGAAATAGTATCTCCTCCGAGGAAGCTCGAGCACGCCTCAGCGATTTCGCCATCACTCGCCGGACGACCTCGCAGACCTGCCTTACGCTTTTTGGTATACTCTTTTCTTTCGTCATACTCTTCAATAATCTTTTGTAGGCGTGTTGTATTGTACGAGATATTTAGAATATCGCACGCCTCTTTTTTAGTTATAGGTTTATCACTAGCGGAGCCAGGGTTGAGGAGTGCCTTCACTTTCTCTATGTTCTTCGCTGTGAGGTTCTCGTGATCCTTCTTCTTTACATTCTTCCGCATATTCTAACTCCAATAATAATTCGCAATAGTGTATAATCTTTTTTATATCTTCTACACCGTTCTTGTTTCGATGTCGAGTTGCATACTTAATAATGTTACCTTCGATATATCCTAGCTTGTTAGCATGAATATACTCAAGGGGTTGTATAGGCAAATCGTAGTGAGAGCCTCCCTCTTGCTTGTCTAGCGCATTGGCCGGTCTCATTCTTGGCATTTCTCCGCTAGGGGCTTCGTTAATATACTTTTTATCATTCATGTATAAACTCCTTCATCATCGGAAAGAACGGCTCAATAATGTGCCCACACTGGCGGGCAATTTCCAAGTGTTCTTTTTGAGTTCCTGGGGTTGTACGCACATCAACGTAATGTATCCATGAGCGTAATGTACCTGCCATATAAAGTCTACTCTTTGTGAGCCCTTCAGGAAGTACTGCTCGAGCTTGCTCTTTTGCAATACCTACTCCAATTGCCCACTTATATACTCCATCTGCAACATCCATAACACGCTTCTGTTGCTGAATCCAATGCCTATTTATAAGTTCGTCATCAGTTTCTATACTGTTCTGGCGATTCTTTTCATCTTGCATACGAGTTTCTCGTAATTCATACGGAAAGCCCATCGCCGCAGGGTCGGCGTAACGCTGACTAAACTCTTGAAAAGCAAAGCTACGGTGACGCACTATCTGATGTGCTATGTCACGAGTAGTATCAATCTCTAGCGTAAGAGATACCATTTCAAATGGGCTCCAGTGCTTATGTTTGATTAGATACTTTACTAACTTCTCTGAAGTCTTACTATTGTTTTGGTTACTAGGATTAGACACCCTAGCCATCATAGCGATTTCTTCAATCAGATTATCGTGTGATGATGATATAAGTCGTACTGTCATGTTATTGTCCTGAAATCCGTTTTTCATAGTCGGCTAGATCTTCGTTCCACCAAGGCGGCTTCTCTCTGCCTTTCCAACTACTAATGGATGCTTTGTCTAGCATATAAAAATTTCTGTAAGACCACACAGGGTGGTCAGGGTCTACTAAACCTCTAGGCATATTGGCTGTCATTGCTAACTTGAAAGGGGTTTCCCCTACATCTTTCATGTGTATCAACGCAGGCAGCTTTCTAATTACCTCAAAAGATTTATGTGAACCTCCAGTTCTGTATGCTTGTTCTATAGACAAAGCATGAGCGTAGCAAAACGCCCACTCATAATTGGCTACAGACTCTCGCATCCATATTGTGGAGGGGTGGTTATGATGACACGCTAAATACGGAAAAATTCTATTTCCCATAGTTAACGGACGCTGTTCTTTCATAAACACTTTAAGTTTTAAGTGCTCTTCGGGAGTCAACTTTCTAGGTACATAACCTAGCAGATAATCAATCCAGTGATTAGTACACATCATCTGAGCACATTCTAGCTGCATCTTACCAACATGTTTGTCGATATGATACTCAGCACACTTGTCGAGATCATCGTCAAGTTTAAATAAATTCAATGGTAGTCTCCTAAATTTGAATAAGTATTATACTAAAATTTAGGAAGAGTGTCAAGAAATATTTTATTTGCGCTTATCCTTGAGGTCACGTATTGCTGTCTTAATCGCATCTTCGGCAAGAACCGAACAATGAATTTTAACAGGAGGGAGAGCTAGCTCAGACGCTAGGTCAGTGTTCTTAATCTTATAGGCTTCATCCATGTGCTGCCCTTTTACCCACTCTGTTAGAAGTGAACTAGAGGCTATGGCGGATCCACACCCGTAGGTCTTGAACTTTGCATCTGTGATGATATCATTGTCATCTACAAGAATCTGTAGACGCATTACATCTCCACATGCTGGAGCACCTACCATACCCGTACCGACGTTCGGAGCACCCGCATCGAGTTTACCCACATTGCGTGGGTTCTCGTAGTGATCCATTACTTTATCACTGTATGCCATTATCTTCTCCTAAAAGTAGACGCTTTCACCGCATCCACATGAATTTTTTACATTAGGGTTAATAAACTCAAAACCCTCATTTACCCCCTTACGGGTGTATTGCATCTCCAGCCCTTCGAGAAATGGTTTGCTTTTTTCATCTATTACTAAAATAAACTGTTCACAATCTATTACAGTATCATACTCTTCTACCTCGTATGCGTACTCTAATAGGTAAGCAAATCCACTGCATCCTGCCCCTTTCACGCCAACTCGAATACCTAGAACACTAGATTTCTTATTCAACATACGAATTATATGCTCATGGGCTGACATGCTCAGTGTAATAATTTTATCACTGAGTCTCACTTTCAGGTTCCTTTGCTTTAGTTGTTACTTCTCTGTAGTATATAACTACATCTCCTAACTGACTGATGTATCTTTTAATCTCTTGAGTATTGTAACTCATAAGCTCATAGTCTGCAACAGACATAGCAACAAACACAAGGTCTCCCCCGTGTTTCTTTTTTATATCATCTACAAAGCGGTCAAAGTACGTATACCCTTCTGGATACAAATCCTCTCGACCTAACTTACAATCTCTTTCTTTTGTTTCTGGGTCTTTCTTGCACTCTTCTACAATCTTAGCGTCAGATACTACATACCACTTAGGTTCTTTAAGGTTCAAAGAACGAGGCATAGTAGGGTGTACAACATCTATAGCTACAGGTTTCGTTATAATCTGTACTTCACGAGGAGGTAAAGGTTTAGGAAACAGTAGGCTACAGCTACTAGTTAATATCAGGATTGCTGATAGACTTACTAACGTCTTCAATTGCATCAAACACCTCCTTTGTAGCTCTATTGGCTCTAAGTTGTATACTGCCGGGTCTAGCACTTGCTATCTTGGCGAGGTTATGTCTGCGAAAGATGTCGAGATATTCTGACATTTGTTCTTCTGCTCGTTGGTTTCTGAGCTGTAAGCCTCCGAGAGCTTTAGTTGTAGTCTCAAGATTTTCTTGAATTGCAGCGATTGCTGCTTTTTGTTCTTGGTCTCGCAAGTCTTGTGCGAGTATTACTGCTGTTTGTTCTTCTATCTTATTTTTCATAGGTACTATAGCAGTCTGGTAGTAGAAGTATCCTCCTATTCCCATTGCTGCTATAATTCCTAGTAAAAGTTTAGACATTTTCCATTCTTACCATAAGCCTTTCAGCTCTGTTGCCTACTTGCTTATGCCACTTAGAGTCTCTACCTTCAACACCCGCCTTGCCCCATTCTCCGGCATCGACAGCTTTCTTGAAGTTTTTAAAGCCACTAAGTCGAGGACGTCCAAGATTAAACATCATATTGACGAGTATTTCTTGAACCTCCCCTGGGTAGTCATCCCACAAGTCATAAAGAACCTTACATTCTGCAATAGAAATATCCAAATCTCTTTGGAATGCCTCTGTAACTCTATCTTCGCTTACGGCAGTGCCGATTTTGCATCCGTGCTCTGGATCTGTGTCCAACACTAGATGTCCTATACCGAAGGTGGCATATCCGAGGTGGTCTAAGTATACTTCATACTTTACACCTTCGTCTATCTCTAATTGTTTTTGTACTTGTTCTCTGTTCATGTAGGTCTCCTAGATTACACTCCTGCGCTGGCGGTTATGCTTATAATAACAATTGGCAAGGCTAAACAACTTATCATTGTAACCACATCGCATAAAATGCAAGCGGCCTCTTCACGGTTTTTCACTAACGTTTCTCCATTTAGCTTGGGCTAGAATAGCCCATACATAAGCTACTCTAGGCGAGCTTATTTTGCCTACACGAAGTTATTAACCAGGTCTTCGTATCCACCTATATGCTTTTCATTAAAGTAAATTTGAGGCACAGTTTTGGCGTAGGGAAAGTGAGAAGTAAAATCCTCAATTTCATAATCTACGCCTAATTTTAATACTATGTAATCCGCACCTTTCTCTTTACACAACGCCGCCGCCATGTCACACCAGACACACCCGTCTCTGCTGTAAATTGTTACCTTATCCAACGGTAACGCCTCTACGCGTGAGTTCGTTTCTGAACTTCTGCTTGTGCTTAGGTCGAGTACTACCGTTCTCTAAAGCCGCTACTAAATCTTTAGTAGAGGTGCCTTTGAGGTAGTAATGTACTGTCTTCATTTTCTTAGCCTTACGGTCTACCATAAGTTTTGCTGATTCTTTAAATTTTGCTGGCATTTTATTTTTCCTCGTCTAATTCCAGTAAACCGTTGTCTACTAGATGTTCAATTGTTGTTTCTATCCCTTCCTGTTTTCCTAGTGCGTGGCAGGTAAGCCCACAACCCACTAGACAAAATACAAATATGGCTAGTTCTAACATAATTTCTCCGTTTCTTGGATTGGTTTCTCCAGTTCAGAATAGTAATTATACGCAGAAATAAGTAATAAGTCAAGAACTATCTTAATTTCCCTTGTATTTTTTTATTTATTTTATGGGTGAATTATACTGAAAAACACACCAAAAGTCAAGAAAAATTTTTGAGCGACCCTAAAAAAATTTCTTGACAAAGCACCCGCTTTTCAGTATAATACTCCAATGAAAAAGTATAAAAAGAGACCGTGGACTACCGACGAGAGAAGAATACTTGCTACTCATTACTACCATTTGGATGTAGAAGAGATAGCAAGGTTATTACCTGGAAGAACTGTGCAGTCTATTCGTAATCAAGTATCTTACATTCGTAAGAGAGGCTATAGGTTCAAACCAGCATGAAAGTAAAGGTAAAAAACGGTAATGTAGAAAGTGCATTACGAGTATTCAAACGTAAAGTTACAGAAAATGATATATTGTTTGACTACAGAGAGAAGCAATACCATGAAAAGAAAACTACTAAGAAACAGAAGAAGAAGGCTGCTGCTAAAGTAAGAGAAAGAAAGAGACAAGAAAAGCAAGCACAAAACCCTTTTGGATTAAAATAATTATGATAGAAAATATGATAAAAGCCTTGAACAAGGGCAAAGTAGCTATTACTTTTGAGAGCATGGTTTCCGGCAGAGAGATAAAGGATATTTATACTCTGCAGGGGGTTAATCTTCCTCAAAATCCTGAAAACAATAAGTTAGTAGTGCTTCACTGTGAGACTAACACATATGAGGATATAGAGAAGAAAACCATAGTAGAGTGGGTTTCGTTGGAACGGTGATATAGTTCTTGACAACTTGCTGAATAAGGCGTATAATAGTTTTCATGAATTGGAGAAATTATATGATAAAAGTAACAACCGAAGGCAGAAAATTACCTGAGTTCGATACGTTCATAAACGAATGCATCGTTGCTCTCTTTCCAGATGGTGTCAATTATGATATCGATATTCGTTATGCTAAATTTATCGAGGACACTGGTCTCTACGGAGGTCTGTGCACTGGCGATCAAGACTCATCGACTATTGATATTGCGACCCATTGGAAGTACGAGGACGGCGAAATCATCAAGTATGAACCACACGAACTGGCAGGTACTCTTGCCCACGAACTTACTCATGCAAAACAATTTTGTAAGAATCAAATCAACATGGTAGACCATGTATGGAAGCACAATGGTGTTCACACTGACTGTGCTGACATGGAATATATGGATCATCCATGGGAAGTCGAAGCATACGAGTACGAGAAGATACTCGTAGATTTACTTTGGGAGAATGTGTAGTGGAAGTTTTTTGGAATATAATAGATTTTATAACCGCAGTGTTATTTATAGTGCTCTTTGTAGGAATATTTTGGGGCGCTATACTGCGCTATAGAGACAAGCAAGCCGCTTGGGAAGCTAGACGCGATTATGAGGCCATGAAACAAAGCATAGAAAAAGGAAAGAAGAATGACACCGCAAGAAATAGACGACCATAAACGTAGATGGAGAATGGGTTCGTATTTTCAATATAACACTCATAGCGATTTAAGAAATGATTGCATAGAGTGGTGTAAAGAAAATTGCGAGACTCATCAGTGGGACATGAAAATCTTTACTGATATCTATGGTGATACTGTAAGGTTTGAATTAGAGGGTCACTTCGTTGAATTTAACAAGTGGTATAAGCATCTTCGGTACAGTTGGTGTGTGGTTTAAGAGGAGAGGGTAAGTGAAGAAGTTTTGGCTTGCGTGGAAACATGCACTCGGATCATTTGATGAAGAAGATGGCTATGATAAGACTAACGAGGATATAATTTCTATCATTCGTAGTTTTATCGTACTGTCTAACTTGCTATGTGCGTATGTTATTATGTACAATATACTAGGAAACTAATATGATTGAAGGTATTTCACAAGTTGTACGAGTTCCTCACAATCCTCTCCCTGTAGATTACGAAAAAGAGCAGGGGTATGTAAAAACTTCTGTTAGAGTAAAAGAAGAAACACAAGAAGTCGCTACTTATATCTATGATAAGTACGGCAGATTAGTAACCACAACTATAAAAAGTCATGACATAGGAGCAGTATAATGAGTATGGTATTAAAGTGTACTTACATAGACGGAGAATGGTGTACTGAGTACATGGGATCGTGGCGAAAAGAAGTCACTGCCCAAAGATTCTGCGATATTGCAAACGAAAAACTCGACCCTTACAAACAACAATATTACACAATAACAGGAGTACCAATACTGTGACAGAATATGAGGAAGATTTATTAATAGAAATAAACGATCTTTCATCAGAGATTGAGAGGCTCAAGGCTGAAAATGCCGAACTGCGCTCTCTAATAGACGAAAAGAAGAAGGAATTTCAACCTCTTACATGGGAGCAACGAGGAGTACCAGTACTGTGAACAACAAAACACAGAAAGACGCAGACGAATTTGGTCAGTACTTAGGCTTTAGTGATTTTGGAGCTGTAGTGCGAATGGCAGGAAAGTATTTTGTTTCAACTTGTGATGGAGTTGGCACAAAGGTAATGCTTGCAGAAGATATGAAAGCCTATGATACTATAGGTATTGATCTTGTTGCAATGTGTGAGAACGATTTGCTGTGCATGGGAGCAACCACCGAAACTTTTATGGACTACTATGCTTGCGATAAGCTTGACCTCGAAAAGAGTAAGAAGATTATCGGAGGCATTGAGGACGGACTAGAAGAGATTAGTTGGAAGGCTCGCCTAGTTGGCGGTGAAACCGCCCAGATGCACGGAATGTTTAAAGAGTACAAAGATTTTGACATAGCTGGCTGGGCTATCGGGGAGCGTAAGTTTCCTTTTAACCGTGAGGCAGCTATGAACGGTACTTTTCTAGTGGGATTACCTTCTAGCGGAGTACATTCAAATGGCTTTACTACTTTGCGTGAGAGGTTAAACCCTCTTACTTTTAAAAGTTATTCCTCTGAGTTTATTACTCCTACTCGAATATATACGAAAGATATACTTGCAATCAAAGATATTATCCACGGCTGTGCACATATTACAGGCGGAGGTCTAAACCGCAACATCTCTCGTATTCTTCCTAGTAGGCAGTCTTTTACACTAAGTTGTAAACTGGATCCTTGGTGGGAATTGCTTGCAAAACAATTAAAGATGAGTGAGGCAGAAATGCGATCCATGTTTAATTGTGGTTGGGGTATGGTTGTTACAACCGAATATCCCGAAGATGTCATGGCTCGAGTTAGCGGCTCGGCAATCATCGGAGAAGTAATTTAACAGTTACTTCAAAGGAGAGTAACATGGAAGAAATATTAATAAGATGGGGTGCTATTGTTATTCTCATAAATGTATTTATAGCAAGTTTTGCAGCCGTACATATATGGCTGTACTTTGCTAGAAAACAAAAGGAGAGAAACCTTATGAAAGAAGGACGAATAGAACCAATGAAAGGGGGTCATGAGTATGATGCCCTTACTAAGTGGCGTCGAGTACTTTGCTACCTAGACAGGTCTGGTGTAGCAAAGAAAATTAAACGTAAGTATAACAAACGTGTTCGTCAGGCAGGTAAAAAGGAAGTGAGGACTGAAACTCAGTGAGAAGAAAGCCTTATATGAACTTAAATACAGTACTAATGATTCTACCCCCACAGGGAAGAAAATATGGATTTCCAGTTCCATGCCCTACTAATTGGGCAATGTGGGACTGGGAATATCAACGCGAGTGGTTGGTGGTCAAAGGCTATCCTGAATCACTCATAACTAAAAACTTTTCTATTCGCCTAGTGCATATAGAACAGGACTGAAAGGAATAAAAATGACCATAGTATTTTGGGCGATAATTGTTATTGGCACTATAAGTGCTACGAACAATACGATGAAATTGAATGAGCTTTGCAAAAAGGAAGTTGCAGAAGGCGTTTCAAAAGATGTAAAAGAGTGTAAGCAATACTACTTTGATACACGAATTAAGACGGGCTGGTAGTGGTTGAATCTCCTTGTGTAGGTACATGCTTTTATAACACATCCGGTACTTACTGTATCGGATGTCGTCGTACACCCGCAGAGATTTCGGACTGGTTTATAATGACAAACGAACAGAAAAAAGAAGTACTGGAGAGATTAAATGAGCAAAGGTGACAAGGATAGAACTACTGATAAGAAAGCGTTTGATGAAGGTTATGAGCGAATTTTTGGAAAGAATCAGAAGGTGAAACAGTTACAGGTTACAGACCTAAACTGGGATGGTGACCTGGGTTTGGAAGGAGATACTCGTAATCCTGAGGACTACTACAAGAATATTGAAGTGGTTACTCTGCCTAAAAAGCATATGATCTCTAGGATGATGGAAAAACTGAATAAAAAGTATCCAGGAACCCTGAAGTCACTGAAAGATAAATCTTGACAAAAACCTGAAGTGCGAGTATAATATACGCATAAATTGGAAAAAGGAAATAAAAATGAATGTAACAAATTTTGAAAAGGTGGGTGATTTTATGGAGGCATTCGGTCAAGAAGTTCTTTGCATCCCTACTATGCCCGACACTAACCTAGCGGCATTACGCCTCGATTTAATCCAAGAAGAAGTACAGGAGCTACGCGATGGACTTGGTAAAAGAAGTATACTTGAAGTTGCAGATGCACTTACAGACATTCTCTATGTTGTCTACGGAGCAGGTCATGCCTTTGGCATTGATCTTGATGATTGTTTTAACGAAGTTCATAGCAGCAACATGACTAAACTTGGTGCAGATGGTCGTCCTCTCTATCGAGATGATGGTAAGGTAATGAAAGGCCCGAACTATAGAGAGCCAGATTTAACGCCCTTTGTACTATGATTCGTGCTCTCGCTGCGATTGCAGCAATACTCTTTGCTCTACCAGCAGAGGGTTACGATGAGAACGGTGAGAGATTCTGTCTCGCACAGAACATATACTTTGAGTCTGCTAACCAATCCTTTGCGGGTCGGTTAGCAGTCGCAAACGTAGTACTGAATCGAGTGAAAGATGAACAGTTTCCAGATACAGTCTGTGAAGTTGTCTACCAAGCTAAGCTGATACGTAGCTTTCCAATAAGAAATATGTGTCAGTTTAGTTGGTACTGTGACGGTCTTGATGACCTTCCTACTGACTCTAAGACATGGATGCAATCTCTTTATCTAGCAGATCGTGTTCTGTTTGGAGAGTATAAAGATATAACAGAAGGCGCTCTATGGTATCATTCTGATGCTGTTACGCCTTACTGGTCAAAACACCTCAATTTAGTTACAACAATCGACAATCACTTATTTTACAACTAGGAGAAACAATGGAATATTTAGAACGTATGAAATCAATAGATAAAACCTTCACAGTTGAGAAGGGAGATAACGGCTATGTACTTAGAGCATCTGGTAGAGATGTGCATGATGAATGGGGAGATTTAGTACTGGTTTGTTTTAACCAGAACGAACTTATGAGCGCAATGGAAGCTCTCTGGGCGAAATATCATGACTAAACTATCAGACGGCTACAACTCATTTGTAAGGAATATGTGGCTTGATAACTGTGCTGAGAGAGAAGTCTATCATGAGCCTAAGCTCTCGCATGAGGAGTATGTAAAGAGTAATCATACTTTTCTAGAAGATAAGTTCTATACTGATATTGCAGCAAATTGGGTCTGGGATGCTAAGATTCAAGACTATCGTGATGCCTAGCAAAAAAAGATTTTATATGCGAGCTTCATGTTTCTACTTTTTCAAAGGTTTATTTTCAACAGAGGTAAGCAAAAATTTACCCTTTACAAATTTGAAAAAGTGTGATAAAATAATATCTAAATTGATAGACACTAAGATAAACAATAATTCTTCACAACTAAATGCTAGTGAGGGACATAGTGATATTTATGCGATTGGAGTGCAATCGGAATTAAGGGAGATTGCATCTCCAAACCCATAATATTATTACGTTGTTGTCTCAAACTAGCAATAACCCCACTCAAACTTCACAAAAATCAAGTGATTATCTGATCAATTGCTAATGACCAAGATAATTTACTAACGTCAATCGGGTCGCAATGACCTGTAAATATTCTGACTAAAAATTCCTTTTTTATTTCACATAATACGTCCAACTTTTGCACGATTCGCGATCATTCAAAACCTTACTTCTGTCCATTACTTTATACGGGTATATCTACAATTGTATTGAATTTTTGTAGATTGTTCTTCGCCGTGGTACTTTTCTAGAGACAATAAAAAGCCCCCAGTAAAGGAGGCTCGTATTACACCCGTAGCGAGTTAAATTCGTCTAGTTACTTCTTCTTCAGCTTTTGCACTTACAAACTCGATTGACCTCTCAGCGATCACAATCGAATGTATGTGCGTCCACAGCTCTTTTTGGCTTATTGATTCCAACGCGCCAAAGAAGTTTTCATCCGTTGCATACATTTGCTTCATGGTCTTCTCCTTCCTGGTCTTGTTGAGCACCCGTAGCTGCTTCAAGTTCTTTAAGTGTTGATTTTGGAGCTTTCTCGAGACCCGTGAGATGCTCAATTTCAAGTCCCAGATTCTCAGCAATGTTGCTAACGATCTCAGCCTTTGTAACAGGTAATTCACCGCTCTTGTTCTTGTAAACAGCTCTTTCATATACGCCCTCCCGCGATAGTTTTCCAATAATTGATTTAGGACTCTTACCATACGCAATAGCAAGATCCTCTACTGTAAGCATGCTAGGTTTAGCCTTATACATCTCTACTAGCTTGCGTGTTTGTTCTTCAGTGTAATTCATACTACATACCCCGCGTCTGTTAATCCTAGAATTGCAATTACATTCTCTACGGGTGTATAGTAAAACTCAGCTATATCATACACTGTCCAACCGTTTTCCCACTTTTCTATAATGTCGTCTTTAATCCTCATCATCGTCTCCAAATAAGTCAAGTGTGTAGGGGCCTTCTTCTACATTTTCAGGGTCGAAAGAGAGCACATACTGCATGTCTTCGGTTGTCAAAGTAATACTTGCATTAGTCGAGTACTGTAGTAGTACCTTAGGAACATTGGCTGAACCTACTTTTGCTGCATATTGAGACATAACTTCATCATATGCGCTTTCCATAGACTCTGCCTCTTTTTCAGCGTCATGTAGGTTTCCATGTAATTCTTCTAACATTACATACTTTTCTTCTAATGCTTCGGCCTGAGACTCTAGTCTCGCCAATAACGTAGCAGCGGTTTTCTCTACTGCCGGAAATTCTATTATATTAGTCATTCTTCCACTCCTCAATTAACTGAAGCATACACTTTTTAGCTTCAAACCTTGTCAGATCTGCACTTAGAGTATATACTATTTTTCTGTAACCATGAGAATCTTGCGTAACTATCCACCAGTTACCAGTGTTATGGTCTTGTTGTAAGTCATAATGCATAAACGTTCTCCTATTTAATGTAATTATTATACAGGTTCTGAGGAATTTTGTCAAGAAATATTTTAGAAGGGGCAAAAAAATGCCCTCACAAAGGAGGGCAAATTGGTACTTAATATGGATGAAAGAGAGACCACCGCGCTCTACAATCGTTGCTTCGGCTTCAAGCCAGAAGCACCTCGATTCCTGCTTTTTACTTGTAATAGGTTATAACAGAATCTACAAACACAAACCTCCTTTTGATCGGCTCAAAACTACAAAAGCCCCTGCACCATACGCTTTAGACAGCCCTGCGAGGTAGGCTGTGCCAGTACGTCCGCGAGATTAAAGCTATTCCTACGGATTCGGCTTATCACTCAAGCATTACTACTGGACTTACTAGAAAGACAACTGTATCAAAGATACCTGATGCTTTCCTCACTTTTGAAACATTATTATACTAACATTTAACCATTTCGTCAAGAACTATTTTTCGAAAGGTTGGCAGATCAGTAGGGATTCGAACCCCAATCGCAAGGATTTGGAGGCCTGCATCTTACCAATTAGAACACTGATCTACTTAAAAAAGCACACTAAGAGCTAGGTCGGGCACCAGTTTTACTAGCTTTATCCCACTATACCCTAGACAGCTACCTAGGTCTATTGAGTCCCTATCCTAATGTGCTTATTTAAGTAGGCTCGTTGGGTAATAAGGTGAGCCAGACCCCATCTAGCCTATGCGGCTAGAGAATAAACGTCATCGTTTGCGTTTAAGTTAAGTATAGAGATTCTCCACTTACCTTCGCTGTATGTCGATTCCTAGTTCAGCCCCATCAAAAGCAAACTCTAGTGTATACCCGCAGAAGGTAGTCAGAGGTTTCTCCTCTTCATGTGCACTATAGTCTCAAAACCTATATCCGCTCTACTCTGCTTTATATACAGTTAAGTGGTCAGTTTGCTTGTGGTGGAGCTGGAGGGATTCGCACCCTCGTCCATTACAGTTATTCTTAGCTTCTTCAAATTTCTATGACAATATTATACTTTGTTTTAGTACCCTTGTCAAGAAATTTTTAAGAAGAAGTTAGAATTAAAATTCCTATTGGAAAAGCTATTAATGCTACTACTTCCAATATTTCAAATACATAGTAATTGCTATTCTTCATTTCACGTTCCTGCTATAAATATTAATGTAGGCCAGAGGAATAGCACAGCTATAAACCATGCTAAACCGCTGTACCTTTGACGATTAGACACTTACTGCGGCTAAAAGTCGCTCTAGATCAGCTTTGGAAGCCTTTTCAAGAGTAGAAAACTCTACGCCAAGTGCGTCTTGAATCTGAGCTACAATCTCGCTCTTGCGGATCACAGGAGCACCAGTCTTGGTTACTCGAGGAGCTGCAACGTATACGCCTTCGCGTACTAATTTAGCAACGATAGAACGTGTGCTTTTGTTGAACTCAGAGGCTAGTTTTTCAACTGTGCCTTTAGTTGGATTATCCTGATAGTCTGCTACCATAGCCTCTACCATCTCATCCGTGTAATTTGGAACCCTTGTTACTTCAGTCATATTTTTTCTCCCGAAAAATTTGGTTAATTGCGATTTAATAAAGTTATTATATACAGTTATCAGCATCTTGTCAACAACTATTTGGTAAAATCTGGAACCGTATCAAAGAAAAGTTCCTCACCGTACATGCACTCAACTATCTCTTCCGCGTCCATGTCCAGAGCAAATTCGTATCCATCATTTAGCAACTGCTCACACCATTGGTCTAAGCGTACTTGCCACTGTCGTTCTGTGAAGAACTCGAAGCCACCGTCTGCTATATCAAATGTTACAATCATGTCTTTTCCTTAATTTGGTTGTTTTCTTAATTTATGAAAGTATTATACGCCCTATCCACCATCTTGTCAACACTTTTTTGAGCAAAAGGTACAAATTATTCGTACCTTGGTCGCTTTGCAGGGAAGTACTCTTGCCCAGGTTCGTCGCTAACAAGAGAGATAACCTCAGTCTGCCCCCATGCACCACCGATTTCGATGTAGTCGTCATCGGGAATACCGTTAGGATCCTTTCCATCAGTAGGGCTGTTGCCCATCAGATACCTTGATTTTACTTTGTAATCAGTACCAAACCGGATAGCTTTAGCAATAGCCTCAGCCTCTACCTTAGGCATTGGGCCTAAGCATTCTACTAATTCACCTGCCATATACCACCAGCCACCCTCTTCAGGGCCACCATAACATTGGTAGGTCTCATATACATTTACATACTGCCTAGTTAAATCACGCTTCCGCATATCTATCTCCTATTTAATGTACATATTATACATGCACTTCACCACGTTGTCAACAACTTTTTGGGAATATTCGTGCACCAAACGCAACTTAATTCCGGGGGGCCGCACACGACCTCGACGTGTCAAGAACTTTTTGCAAATTATCCCAAATTAAATCGCACCCGCTCAGGTTACCCAAGACTTGACTTAATTATCCCAAACCTGCAGCAATTTGCAAAAAGTACTTGACAAGTTCGCTTGCGTACTGTATAATCGGCGCCG
>Ga0206125_10003564_pt1 | contig 14746 bp, 10 predicted proteins | sample Helgoland_Spring_4_FD_148598 | JGI IMG/M metagenome (GOLD analysis project Ga0206125, IMG submission 148598) | Pelagic subsurface seawater microbial communities from Kabeltonne, Helgoland, North Sea - Helgoland_Spring_Bloom_20160331_1 | ecosystem: Environmental > Aquatic > Marine > Epipelagic ... | reverse complement strand
TTGCTCTAATGACAAAGTGGAAGAGGCTAAATCTGCAGGGGCAGAAATTGCTGGTTCGGATGATTTAATTGAGACTATCAATTCAGGAAAAATTGATTTTGATGTTTTGATTGCAGCACCAGACATGATGTCTAAAGTAGGAAAATTAGGAAAAGTTCTTGGACCAAAAGGTATTATGCCTAATCCAAAATTTGGTACAGTTTCACCCAATGTAGCAAAGGCTGTGACGGATATTAAAAATGGAAAAGTAGAAATTCGATGTGATAAAGATGGAAACTTAAATTTATCTATAGGAAGAGTAAACTTCGATGATACTAAAATAATTGAAAATTTTAAATCTGTATATGATGTTATTGAAAAAGAAAAACCAGCAGGACTTAAAGGTAATTACATTAAAAATATTTTTGTAACTAATACCATGGGACCGTCTGTAAAATTAAATTTAGCAAATTAATCGAATGAACCGAGAACAAAAAACAAATTACGTTTCTTCTTTAAAAGAAAGTTTAAATAATAATGAAGCTATGATGGTTTATCATTATCAAGGCTTAAATGTTAATCAGCTCGATGATTTGAGAAATCAAATGCGTGAAGCCGGTGCTTTGTTAAAAGTTACTAAAAATAGAATTACTAAGATTGCTTTAAAAGATACCCAGCATGAAGAAGCTATTTCTCTTTTTTCAGGACAAACTGGAGTAGCTCTATCAAAAGATCCAATTACTTTAGCGAAAACATTAGTCAACTTTCAAAAGAAAAATGACATGTTAAAAATCGTGGGCGGAGTAATGGATAGTAAAGTTTTAGCCCCAGAGGATGTGGCTAAGATTGCGACATTACCGACATTAGATGAAGCAAGGGCTAAAATCGTAGCTATATTGCAAACACCAGCTCAACAATTAATAAGTATTTTGCTTGCACCTGGCGCAAAAATTGCTAATTTGGCGCACGCAAAAAGTTTAAAAAAAGATTAACCACATAATTCAAGGGATACCAAATGACAGACTTAAATAAAATTGTAGAAGACTTATCAAAATTAACAGTGGTTGAAGCTGCAGAGCTTTCAAAAACTTTAGAAGAAAAGTGGGGCGTTACTGCCGCTGCTCCTGTAGCGGTTGCTGCTGCTGGTGCTGCTGGTGCTGCTGGTGGAGAAGCTGCCGAAGAAAAAACTGATTTTACTGTAGTGCTAACATCTGCAGGTGATAATAAAATTGGAGCTATTAAAGAAGTGAGAGCATTTACAGGACTTGGTTTAAAAGAAGCTAAAGATCTTGTTGAAGCTGCACCTAAGGAATTAAAGCAAGGTGTTGCTAAAAAAGATGCTGAAGAGTTGCAGAAAAAATTTGCAGCTATTGGTGCCAAAGTAGATTTAAAATAAGTTTAACTTACAAAAATTTAAATCCAGGTAACACTGGATCATAGAAATATTTATGCATTTATCTTTCACGGATAAAAAAAAAATAAGAAAAAGTTTTGGTAAATTAGAAAACATTTTAAAAATACCGGATCTTATCGAGGTCCAAAGGTCCTCTTACAATAGTTTTTTAAAATCCACGGAAGAGAAAGCTGTTTCTGGTTTAGATAAAGTATTCAAAGAAGTTTTCCCTATTGAAGATTTTGCAGGTCATGCAACGATTGAATATATTTCATATAGATTTGAAAAGGAAAAGTATGATGTTGGTGAATGTAAGCAAAGAGGCTTAACTTATTCTGCACCACTGAAAGTGACTTTACGATTAGTTGCTTATGATATTAACGAAGAAGCTCAAACCAAACAAATTCTTTCTGCAAAAGAACAAGAAGTTTACATGAGCGATGTTCCTTTGATGACTGAAAAAGGAACTTTTGTTGTGAACGGAACGGATCGTGTAGTAGTTAATCAAATGCACAGAAGTCCAGGATTGTTCTTGGATCATGATAAAGGAAAAGGTCACTCTAGTGGAAAGCTTTTATTTAATTGTAGAATCATTCCATACAGAGGTTCTTGGTTAGATCTTGAGTACGATATTAAAGATATTTTATATTTTAGAATAGATAGAAAAAGAAAAATTCCAGTTACCACTCTGTTAATGGCACTAGGTCATGCTAAAGATGAGTTGTTAAATTTATTTCATAAATCTATTAGATTTGATTTTGCTAATGAAAAGACATGCAAAACAAAATTTATAGCATCTGGTTATAAAAACTCTAAACTAAGATTTGACTTAATTAACGCAGATACTAATAAAAAAGTTGCAAAAGAGGGAAGTAAAATCCCCTTACCTTTAGCAATGAAGTTTGAAAAAGAGGGTTTAAAAAATATTTTAATTAATTTTGAAGAGCTTCATGGAAGATACTTTTCTAGTGATATTATTAATGAAAAAACAGGTGAAGTTTACTTTGAATCTGGAGACGAGATTACTGCAGAAACATTAGAAAAGCTAAATCATCTAAATATTAAAACTTTTTATCTTTCGGATATTGATGGAATGAATATCGGTTCTTATCTTAGAAATACGTTGGTAGTAGACAAAAACAACAATTCAGATGAAGCTTGCATGGATATTTACCGTGTTTTAAGACCCGGTGAGCCGCCAACACCAGAAACTTCTAGGAATTTATTTAACAATCTGTTTTTTAATAACACACGTTACGATTTGTCTGATGTGGGTAGAGTAAAGTTAAATAGCAAATTAGATTTAGACGTAGATGTAAAAAATACTGTTTTAACTAAAGAAGACATACTTAGAATTGTTGAAAAAATGCTTCGTCTTAAAGATGGTAAAGAAGATACGGATGACATCGACCATTTAGGAAACAGAAGAGTTAGATCTGTAGGTGAATTAGTAGAAAACCAGTTTAGAGTTGGATTGGTTCGAATGGAAAGAGCCATTAAGGAAAAAATGTCTTCCGTTGAAATTGATACTGTCATGCCACAAGACCTTATTAATTCAAAACCTATTGCTGCATCATTAAAAGAATTCTTTGGAACATCTCAATTATCTCAATTCATGGACCAGACTAATCCATTAGCTGAAATTACACACAAACGAAGAGTTTCTGCTTTAGGACCTGGTGGATTAACAAGAGAAAGAGCTGGCTTTGAAGTAAGGGACGTACACCCGACGCATTATGGAAGAATTTGTCCTATTGAAACCCCTGAAGGACCAAACATTGGACTAATTAATAGTTTAGCTACTTATTCAAAAGTAAACAGATACGGATTTATTGAAAGTCCATACAGAGTAGTAAAGAACTCTAAAGTTACTAAAGAAATTCATCATCTTTCAGCAATGGAAGAAGGTAAATTTACCATAGCGCAAGCGAACTCTAGCTTAAAAGATGATAACTCATTTAAAGATGAATTGGTTTCATGTAGAAAAAGCTTAGGATTTGAATTAGCAAAACCAGAAAATATTGATTATATGGACGTATCACCTAAACAGGTGGTTTCGGTTGCTGCTGCATTAATTCCTTTTTTAGAAAACGATGATGCCAACAGAGCATTGATGGGATCTAACATGATGAGGCAAGCTGTTCCTTTGATTAAAAATGAGTCTCCTTTAGTTGGAACTGGAATGGAAAAAGATGTGGCTTTGGATTCAGGAGCTACCATTGTTGCAAAAAGAGAAGGTATTATAGAAAAAATTGATGGAAAAAGAATTGTTGTAAAAGCAACTTCTGAAAAAGATCTTACTATTTCCAGTGTTGATATTTATAACTTGCAAAAATTTCAAAGATCAAACCAAAACACCTGTACCAACCAAAGACCTTTAGTTAAAGTTGGGGATGTAGTTAAGCAGGGTGATGTGATTGCAGATGGGCCTTCAACTCAGTTTGGAGAATTAGCATTAGGAAAAAATGTAATGGTAGCATTTATGCCATGGCTTGGTTACAATTTTGAAGATTCTATCTTAATTTCTGAAAGATGTGTTTCTGAAGATGTGTTTACCTCTATCCATATTGAAGAATATGACGTGATGGCAAGAGATACCAAATTAGGACCTGAAGAAATTACAAGAGATATTCCAAATACTAGTGAAGAAGCTTTAAGAAATTTAGATGAATCGGGAATTGTTTATGTTGGTGCAGAAGTGAAGCCTGGTGATATTTTGGTTGGAAAATTAACCCCCAAAGGAGATACCAAAGTTACCTCAGAAGAAAAATTATTAAGAGCGATTTTTGGTGAAAAAGCAATTGATGTAAGAGACACTTCTTTGAAAATGCCTTCTGGCACTGGTGGTACTGTTGTCGAAGTTAGAGTTTTTAATCGTCACGGAATTGAAAAAGATGAAAGAGCTCTTTCTATTGAAAAAGCTGAGATTGAATCTGTTTTAGAAGATAAATATGCAGAGGAAGCAATCCTTGAGCTTAATATTAAAAGTAGAGCAATCGAAATTTTAGAAGGTTCTAACTTGGGTGAAGATTATAAAAAAATTACCAAAGGAACCAAATTAACAAAAGAAATCTTATCAGAACTGACATTGAGCGAAACCTTGAAATTATCAACAGATTCTGAAAAGTCATTATCTGATTTGGCAATTTTGAAAGAACAGTACTCTAAAGCAAAAAAAGATATTGAACTAAGATTTGATGATAAAATTGATAAAATAGAACGAGGTGATGAGTTATTACCTGGTGTTATGAAGATGGTAAAAGTTTTTGTTGCGATGAAAAGAAAATTGCAACCTGGTGATAAAATGGCAGGTAGACACGGTAACAAAGGTGTCATTAGTCGAATAGTTCCCGTGGAAGATATGCCTTACATGGCGAATGGTAAGCAAGTTGATATCGTTTTGAATCCGCTTGGTGTGCCAAGTCGTATGAACGTAGGACAAATTTTAGAAACTCATTTAGGTTGGGCTTGTTCAGAATTGGGTGAAAAAATTAAAAAAATTCTAGACGAATATCAAAAGACTACCAAAAATGCAGCTCATACTAAAGATGCCTTGTCTTCTATTTACAACAATAAAGAAATTGAAAAAGAAATTCAAAATTTTACCAATAATGAATTAAAAGATGTTTTGCAGAATCTTTCTTCAGGCGTTCCTATTGCTACTCCAGTATTCGACGGTGCAAGTGTGGAAGATGTTACAGACATGTTGAAATTTTCTGGATTGCCAGAGAGTGGACAAACTACTTTATATGATGGAAGAACAGGCGAGAAGTTTGATAGAGAAGTGACCGTTGGAATAATCTATATGCTTAAATTGTATCATATGGTGGATGACAAAATACACGCAAGATCAACTGGTCCATATAGTTTAGTTACACAGCAACCTTTAGGTGGAAAAGCTCAATTTGGTGGACAAAGATTTGGTGAGATGGAAGTTTGGGCGCTAGAAGCTTATGGTGCTGCTTACACACTACAAGAAATTTTAACTGTTAAATCTGACGATGTTGCAGGAAGAACTAAAGTATACGAAACCATTGTTAAAGGAGATGATGATTTTGAATCAGGTATCCCAGAATCGTTTAACGTATTAGTTAAAGAAATTAGATCATTAGCATTAAACTTGGAGCTTAATTAATTATGAGTAGAGAACTATCAAATTTATTTTCTAAAAAAATTAGCAAAGACGTTTTTTCTAAAATAAAAATATCTCTTGCTAGTCCTGAAAAAATTAAATCTTGGTCTTTTGGAGAAATAAAAAAACCAGAGACTATTAATTATAGAACCTTCAAGCCTGAAAAAGACGGCTTATTTTGTGCAAGAATTTTTGGCCCTGTCAAAGATTACGAATGTCTATGTGGAAAATACAAAGGAATGAAGTTCAGGGGCATTATTTGTGAAAAATGTGGAACTGAAATTACCAAATCTAATGTTAGAAGAGACAGAATGGGCCACATTGATTTGGCTACACCTGTTTCACACATTTGGTTTTTAAAATCACTACCAAGCAGAATTGCACTTGCTTTAGATTTAAAATTAAAAGATCTAGAAAAAGTTTTATATTACGAACACTTTATCGTTATAGAGCCTGGATTAACTCCTTTTCATAGAAATCAAATTGTTTCAGAGGAAGAATTTTTAAAAGCTCAAGAAGAATTTGGAGAAGATTCTTTTACGGGTGGTATTGGAGCCTCTGCAATTAGAGATTGCCTTGCTAACTTAGACATGGAAGCAGATAGAGACAGACTTAGAGAAGAACTTCCTAATATTACATCGAAAGTTAATGAAGAAAGAACTATTAAAAGATTAAAATTAATCGAATCATTTATTGCCTCAGGAAATAAAGCTGAATGGATGGTTCTAACAACTTTACCAGTAATTCCGCCTGAACTTAGACCTCTAGTTCCTTTAGATGGCGGAAGATTTGCAACTTCAGATTTGAACGATCTTTACAGAAGAGTGATTAATAGAAATAATCGTTTAAGAAGATTAATGGATTTAAGAGCTCCTGATATCATAGTTAGAAATGAAAAAAGAATGCTTCAAGAATCTGTTGATGCTCTTTTTGACAACGGTAGAAGAGGTAGGGTTATAACAGGAACAGGAAAACGGCCTTTAAAATCTTTAGCAGAAATGCTCAAAGGAAAACAAGGAAGATTTAGACAAAACTTACTAGGTAAGCGAGTTGATTATTCAGGAAGATCCGTAATTGTTTCTGGACCAGAACTAAAATTACACCAATGTGGTTTGCCTAAAAAAATGGCCTTAGAGCTATTTAAACCTTTTGTTTATGCAAGATTAGACAAGCTTGGTTATGCAACAACTATTAAGCAAGCAAAAAAAATAGTTGAAAAAGAAAAACAAGAAGTTTGGGATATTTTAGACGAAGTTATTAGACAACACCCAGTTCTTTTAAACAGAGCTCCTACATTACACAGATTGGGAGTCCAAGCTTTCGAACCAGTATTGACCGAGATGAAAGCTATTCAATTGCATCCCTTAGTAACAGCAGCATTTAATGCTGACTTTGATGGTGACCAAATGGCGGTTCACGTTCCTTTAAGTATTGAAGCTCAATTGGAAGCTAGAGTTTTGATGATGTCCACCAACAATATTCTTCACCCAGCTAACGGAAAGCCAATTATTGTACCTAGTCAGGACATGGTTTTGGGTATTTATTATTTATCTCAAGAACCATTAGAAAATAAAGATGAAAAGCCCCAAGGTTATTTTTTAAATATTAATGAAATCGAACAAGCCATAGAGGGAGGAAATATACATATTCACTCTAAAATTATCTCAAGGTTTGAAACAAAAGATGACAAGGGTAATTTAATTTTTAAAAAATACGAAAGTACAGCAGGCAGATTTATTATTTCTAACATTTTACCTAAGAACAAAGATATTAAATTTGATTTAATTAACCAAACTTTAGCTAAGAAAAATATTTCAGAAGTTATTGACAAGGTATTTAGATTTTGCGGACAAAAAGAAACAGTTATTTTTTGCGATCGTTTAATGACCTTGGGTTTTAAAAATGCATTTAAAGCTGGTATTTCTTTTGGTAAAGATGACCTTATTATTCCAGAAAGTAAAAAGAACATAATCAAAGACGCAAAAAAATTAGTAGAAGAGTATGAAGATCAGTATTCCGAAGGTTTAATTACTAAAGGAGAAAAATATAACAAAGTGATCGATCAATGGTCTAAATGTACTGACAAAATTGCATCAGAGATGATGGATAATATTTCTACTCCTAAAAAAGACAAAGAAGGAAAAATACAAATTAACTCTGTATTTATGATGGCAGACTCTGGAGCTAGAGGATCAGCAGCCCAGATGAAGCAATTAGCGGGTATGCGTGGATTGATGGCAAAACCATCGGGTGAAATTATTGAAACTCCAATTATTTCAAACTTTAAAGAAGGTTTGACTATTTTAGAATATTTTACTTCAACCCACGGAGCAAGAAAAGGTCTTGCAGATACAGCCTTAAAAACAGCAAACTCTGGTTACCTTACTAGGAGACTTTGTGATGTTTCCCAGGATGTTATCATTTCATCTTTAGATTGTGGTAACGATAAGCCTATCACGATCGGTGAAATTATCGAAGGTGGAAATATTATGGTGAGTTTGGCTGACAGGTCATTAGGGAGATATGCAGCTGAAGATATTAAAAACTCTTTAACAGGGGAAGTTATTGTTAAGAAAAAACAAATGATTGACGAAGAAAAATGTGAATTAATTGAAACTGCTGGAGTAAAAACAGCTAAAGTTTATTCAGTTATAACTTGTTCTAGTCAAAAAGGTGTTTGTCAAAAATGTTACGGTCGAGATTTAGCAAGAGGAAAACCAGTTTCGGTAGGTGAATGCGTTGGAATGATAGCCGCACAATCTATTGGAGAGCCTGGCACTCAGTTAACTATGAGAACCTTTCACGTAGGAGGTACAGCCTCATTTAAAGAAGACTCATCAGTTACAGCACCATCAGATGGTGTACTGAAATTACTAAGTAAAAACCTTGTAGAAGATTCTTCTAAAAATTTAATCATCATGGGAAGAAACATTGAAATCACTATTGAAAAAGATGGTTATGTGAAAGCTTCTTACAAAGTTCCTTATGGAACTAAGTTGTTTGTAAGACCAGATCAACCTGTAAAGAAAAATCAAAAAATTTGTGAATGGGATCCTTACACATTACCTGTTATTGCTGAGACAGCTGGAATTGTAAATTACGTTGATTTAGTCGATGGCTCATCGATTTCAGATAAGACAGATGAAAACACAGGAATATCATCTAAAATAGTTTTGGATTGGAGATCTCAATCAAAAAGTTTAGACTTAAAACCAAGAATTACGCTTAGAGATAAAAAAGATGAAGTAGTTAAAAAAGCGGACGGTAATGAAGCTAGATATTATCTTTCACCAGAAACAATTTTATCAGTAGCTGATGGCTCCACAGTAAATGCTGGAGACGTATTGGCAAGACTGCCAAAAGCAACATCTAAAACAAAAGATATTACAGGTGGTCTGCCAAGGGTAGCTGAATTGTTTGAAGCAAGAAAACCCAAAGAAGGGGCAATCATTGCAGAAAATGATGGAAAAATAATTTTCGGCAAAGAAGTTAGAGGAAAACAAAAAATTACTATCCAAGGAGAGAATGGAATTGAATCAAATTATTTAATTCCCAAAGGAAAACAAATCAATTTCAATCCTGGCGAAGGCATTTCTAAAGGAGAATATCTTTTGGATGGAAGTCCAGCTACGCATGATATTTTAAAAATTTTAGGCGTTGAATATCTAACAGAGTATTTTGTTAACGAGGTTCAGGATGTGTACCGTTTGCAAGGAGTGGTTATTAACGATAAACATATTGAGGTAATTTTGAGACAAATGTTGAGAAAAGTAGATATTAAAAATCCTGGAGATAGTAATTACTTGTTGGGAGAAGTTGTAGACAAAATTGATGTTCTCAATATTAACGCTGAGTTAAAAAAAGAAGGCAAAAAGCAAATTGTTGCTGACCCTGTGTTGCTAGGTATTACAAAAGCTTCACTACAAACTAAATCATTTATTTCTGCGGCTTCTTTCCAAGAAACCACACGAGTTTTGACAGACGCTGCCATTAAAGGAAAATCTGATGACTTGTACGGCCTAAAAGAGAACGTTATCGTGGGTAGATTGATACCTGCAGGTAGTGGAATGAGTCGTATACGACTAAATAACGAAGCTCAGAAAAAAGATATTGAACTTCAAGAGAAGATTAAGAATCAAAAGTCTGAACCAGTTGAAGAAGCAATTCAGTAGTTAAAAGTCTTAAATTCTAAGCATTTTTTAACCAAGTTGTTATTGACCTTCTGACAGAAATCAGTATTAATAGCGAAATTTTTAAGGTAGCACGTAAAGCTTTTTTGGCTTTAAACTACTACCCTTTTACAGTTCTACGTAAGCTTTCCTTAAAAATAATTATTTGAAAATTATGCCAACTATCAATCAGTTGTTAAAAAAGAAAAGAAAAAAAATTGTAGCAAGGAATAAAGTTCCTGCGCTTGATGCTTGTCCTTTGAAAAGAGGAGTTTGCACCAGAGTTTACACAACCACTCCAAAAAAACCGAATTCAGCATTGAGAAAAGTTGCAAGAATCAGATTGTCTAACGGATCTGAAGTTACAAGTTACATTCCCGGAGAAGGACATAATTTGCAAGAACACTCAGTCGTTATGATACGTGGAGGAAGAGTTAAAGATTTACCTGGAGTTAGATATCATACGGTAAGAGGTCTTTTGGACACTCAAGGTGTAGCCAATAGAAAACAAAGGCGCTCTAAGTATGGAACAAAGAGACCTAAATAATCATGTCTAGAAGAAGAGCTCAAATTAAAAGACAAGTAGAAGTTGATCCAGTTTATGGAACAAAAGTAATTACAAAATTTATTAATTCTTTAATGCTGGATGGCAAAAAAACAGTTGCTGAAAAAATTGTTTACAAAACATTTGAAATTATTAAAGAGAAATCAAAACAAGATCCATTAGATGTTTTTAATGAAGCGATTAAAAATGTTAGACCCAATTTAGAAGTTAAGTCTAGAAGAGTGGGTGGAGCCACTTATCAAGTTCCTGTTGAAGTACGTTCTGACAGAGGACAAGCTTTAGCAATTAGATGGTTAATTGAATCTTCTAAAAAAAGAGGCGACAAAACTATGCAAGAAAGATTATCTAAAGAGTTTCTAGATGCATCAACCAATAAAGGCAATGCAATTAAAAAAAAAGAGGACGTACATAAAATGGCAGAATCAAATAAGGCTTTTGCTCATTTTAGGTGGTAATTATGACTGCAGAAATCACAAAAGATAAATACAGAAACATTGGGATCATGGCCCACATTGATGCTGGAAAAACCACAACCACAGAGCGTGTCTTGTATTACACGGGCAAAGAGCATAAAATTGGAGAAGTTCATGATGGCGCTGCCACTATGGACTGGATGGAACAAGAGCAGGAAAGAGGAATTACCATTACTTCTGCGGCGACAACCTGTTTTTGGAAAGATCATAGAATTAATATCATTGATACTCCTGGCCACGTTGATTTTACGATTGAGGTTGAAAGATCATTAAAAGTTTTAGATGGTGCTGTTGCTGTATTTGATGGAGTAGCAGGAGTTGAGCCTCAGTCAGAGACTGTTTGGAGACAAGCTGACAAATATAAAGTTCCTAGAATGTGTTTTGTAAATAAACTAGATAGAACTGGAGCAAATTTTTTCATGTGTGTAGACATGATTAGAGAGCGTTTAGGTGCAAAACCCTTGCTACTACAACTTCCTATTGGATTGGAAGCTGACCTAAAAGGTATCGTTGACTTAGTAAAAATGAAAGGCATTATCTGGAATGATGAAAGTCTTGGAGCCAAGTTTGAAGAAGTTGAAATTCCTGAAAATTTAAAAGAAGAAGCAGAAAAATATAGAAAAGAACTAGTTGAAACTGCAGTAGAGCAGGATGAAGATTTAATGTCAGCTTATCTTGATGGCAAAGACATTTCAGAAGATGACTTAAAAAAATGCATTCGAAAAGGTACTTTAGATTTTTCTTTTGTTCCAATTGTTTGTGGATCAGCTTTTAAAAATAAAGGCGTTCAACCTTTATTAGATGCTGTGGTAGATTATTTGCCAAGCCCTTTAGATATTGGAGAAATTACAGGAACTAAGCCTGGAACTAAAGATGAGATTGTTAGAAAATTTGGAAACTCAGAGCCTTTTTCTGCTTTAGCTTTTAAAGTTGCTAACGATCCATTTGTGGGATCTTTAACTTTTATTAGAATTTATTCTGGAACTTTAAATGCTGCAACTGGAGTTATGAATACAAGCAAAGATAAAGAAGAAAGAGTTGGAAGAATGCTCCTTATGCATGCAAACGATAGAGAAGATATTAAAACAGCATCAACAGGAGACATTGTGGCTCTTGCTGGTTTAAAGCATACAATCACTGGACATACTTTATCTGATCCATCTAATCCAATTCTTTTAGAACCTATGGATTTTCCAGATCCTGTTATTGAAATTGCAGTTGAGCCTAAGACTAAAGCAGACCAAGAGAAAATGGGAGAAGCTTTAGCTAGGTTAGCAAAAGAAGATCCTTCCTTTAGAGTTTCTTCAGATAATGAATCTGGCCAAACGATCATTAAAGGGATGGGCGAATTACATTTGGATATTATTGTCGATAGAATGAAAAGAGAATTTAAAGTAGAGGCTAATATTGGAGCTCCTCAAGTTGCTTATAGAGAAACTATTCAAGGTACAGCCACGGTTGATTACACACACAAAAAACAATCTGGTGGCGCAGGACAATTTGCAAAAGTTAAATTAAGTGTTGAGCCATTAGACCCTGGCAAAGGCAGGGAAATTGAAAATATTGTTAAAGGTGGAGCAATACCGAAGGAATTTATTCCTGGTGTTGAAAAAGGAATTGAAGGAGTTGCAGATTCTGGAATTTTAGCAGGATTTCCTATGTTAGATTACAAGGTGACCATCATTGATGGTTTGCATCACGATGTAGATTCTAGCGTTTTAGCTTTTGAAATCGCTGGAAGAATGGGATTTAAAGATGCCTGCACTAAAGCTGGACTAAAATTACTTGAGCCGATTATGAAAGTTGAAGTGGTTACACCAGAAGATCATATGGGAGATGTAATTGGTGATTTAAATTCAAGAAGAGGACAAATTGGTTCAACAGATAAAAGAGGAAATGCAACAGTGATAAATGCAATGGTTCCGCTTGCAAACATGTTTGGTTATGTAAACAACCTAAGATCTATGTCCCAAGGTAGAGCTCAATATACAATGACTTTTGACCATTATGAGAAAGTTCCTCAGAATGTTCAAGACGAGGTAACTAAAAAATTAGCATAAATTATGGATAAGCAGCAAATAAGAATTAGATTACAAGCGTACGATCATAAAATACTAGATCAATCTACTATTGAAATTGTGAATACTGCAAAAAGAACTGGTGCTCAAATCAAAGGACCTATTCCTTTGCCGACTACGAAAGAAATTTTTACTGTTTTGAGATCTCCGCACATTGACAAAAAAAGTAGAGAGCAATTTGAAACAAGAACTCATAAGAGACTTATTGATATTTTAGAACCAACACCCCAAACGATTGAAGCTTTAATGAAGTTAGATCTTGCGGCTGGTGTAGATGTGGAGATTAAAATTTAGTTATGAGATTAGGTTTAGTAGGAAAAAAAATTGGTATGACACAAAAATTCTACGAAAGTGGTGAGGCCGTTCCTGTAACAGTCTTGCAGGTTGAGCCAGGTAAAATAGTAGAAGTTATCGAAAAGGATAAGCGTGGTTATTCTGCTTTGCTAGTTGGTTATGGTCACATTAAGAGTTCAAAACTTACTAAATCTATGAAGGGTTTCTTTGCAAAAAAATCATTAGAAGCTAAAAAATTTCTAAAAGAATATAGAGTAGAAAACACAGAAGAATTCAAAGCCGGATCAGATATTACTTTGGATATTTTAAAAGATAAAAAATATGTAGATATTAGATCAAAAACTATTGGTAAAGGTTTTGCAGGAGTTATGAAGCGTTGGAATTTTGGTGGATTGAGAGCAACACATGGTGTTTCTGTATCTCACAGATCACACGGATCTACTGGTCAAAGACAAGACCCAGGTAAAGTTTTCAAAGGAAAAAAAATGGCAGGTCACATGGGTGATAAATTTAGAACTATGCAAGGTTTAGAGATAGTTGAAGCTGATATAGTTAATAATCTTTTATATTTAAGAGGGTCAGTGCCTGGCAGTAAAAATTCATATGTAGAAATTACAGAGGCCGTTAAGAAAAAAAACAAATCTAGTGTTCAAGAAAGACTAGTAAGTTATTTTGCTGACCTTGAAACATCCAAAACAGACAAAAAAGACAAAAAAAATATTGCAAAAGAAGCTAAAGCTGCAGAAAAAGCTGAAAAATTAGCTGCTAAAGAAAAGCCAGCTGAAGTAGCTCCTTCAACAGAAGAGGTTAAGAAAGATTAAAAATGAAATTAGAAGAAATTAACATAGAAGGTAAAAAAATAGGTACTCACGAAGTATCAGATAAGGTTTTTTCTTTAAAGCCTAGAAAAGATTTAATTCAACTAGTTATTAACTGGCAATTAAATAACCAAAGGAAGAAAAAAGGTCATACTAAGTCGCGAGGAGAAGTTAAAGGCTCAAGAAGAAAAATTGTTCAACAAAAAGGTTCGGGTGGAGCAAGACATGGTAATATCACAGCACCTATCTTTGTTGGTGGTGGTATAGCGCATGGTCCAAGACACAGAGGACAGACTAGACTTACAAAACTAAATAAAAAAGTAAAAAATCTTGGTCTAATCAGCGCTCTTTCTTCAAAAGTATTAACTAAAAACGTAAATATTTTTGATGAACCAAAACTAGATGCTTTTAAAACAAAATCTTTTAATAATTTTTTGTCAAAACTAGAAAGCAAGTCTGCTTTGATTATTCATCACGATGGAGCTTCAGAAAAATTTATTAAAAGCATGAAAAATATACCTAATACAAAAAGAATTAAAGTAGTTGGTACAAATGTATATGACTTAATTAAATTTGAAAAAATTCTTTTTACTAAAGAGGCCATAAAAAATCTTGAGGAGCGATTAACTAAATGAAAAATCAAACTTTTGCATACGATATAATTTTATCTCCTGTAATTACTGAGAAAAGCACTAATTTAAGTGGTCTAAATAAAATTACATTTAAGGTTTCCAAAACAGCATCAAAAACTTTGATTAAAAAAAGTATTGAAAAATTGTACAAAGTTAATGTCATCAAGGTAAATACCTTGCTGTCAAAAGATAGATTTAAAACAGTAAGAGGAA
>Ga0206125_10003560_pt1 | contig 14761 bp, 10 predicted proteins | sample Helgoland_Spring_4_FD_148598 | JGI IMG/M metagenome (GOLD analysis project Ga0206125, IMG submission 148598) | Pelagic subsurface seawater microbial communities from Kabeltonne, Helgoland, North Sea - Helgoland_Spring_Bloom_20160331_1 | ecosystem: Environmental > Aquatic > Marine > Epipelagic ... | reverse complement strand
ACTAGCAACCTACCACGCTGGCCCTGCGCTTAACCTTGCTACACTAGAAGGTCTGCAAGCAACATTACTTTCCGAGGTAGCAGCAGCTAAAGGTGCAGCAGCAGCAGCTAACTACTTCGCTCGTCTAGACACTGCTGGTGATACAACTTACGTTCCTTACAAGCAGCCCCTTACTAATTACATTAGTTCACTGGTTGCATTAGGCGGAGCTTACTGGGATGATCTGGAATCAGCTGCATCATTCGTAGGTGTTGGCATACAAGGCATCACGGTTCCTCTTCGTGATGGAATGCCGACACTTACAAACAACAACTTTGTTGCGGGTGACTTGAATCAGTTGACTGGACTAAAAGGTGATGCCTCGACAAAGTATTTTGGTCTAAATATATTAGGGTCAGTTGTAGAGCAGGACAATGCTTCCATATCAGTTTATATAACGGAAGCTGATGGTGCTTTTGGGTTCCATATGGGTCATCAAGGAAATAGGCTAACTCTACGAAACAATCCATATGTTGAGTTAAACGGAGCTGCGGCAGCACCGACTAACGGAAAACCAACCTCCAAGATATTTGGTGGATCTCGCACCACGAGTACCGATGTTGACGTTAGAAACAACCAAGTCACTAGCACAATATCTAACACATCTTTATCTCCTAGTGCGTCTACAATGTTTTTATTCGCTAGAGTTACCAGTGCATCATCCAAAGCTCGTCTAGCAACCTATCACATTGGCTCTGCTCTAGACCTTGCAACCCTCGAAGGTCTGCAAGACACCCTAATCACAGAAATCGCAGCAATTTAATTATGAACTCATCAGAATACCTAGAGACTAATCCTACGGCTGAAGAACACAGCTACAACTATCTTCTGATTCCAGCAGAACTGCGGGACTCAATGATCGCAAAGCAGGACACCCTGACTACCAGCAATCATATCAGCCCAGTGCTGTTGATTGACGGACGCTACGGTGCTTGCTGTGACCTTTACACAGAGGTCGGCGCAGGCGGTATCTACCACGAACTGTGGGAGATGCTTGACCAAGCTAAACTGGAAGAATGCGAAGTCGTAGACAAAGCTGCATTCCTGGCACTGCTACCACCTGAACCAGAAGAGGAAGTATAATGCACGACATTCTTTACAAGTCAACCATTGGCACAGGGGGCTTTATTGCTACCATCGAACTGGGGCATATTAACGAACTTCTAGGACTAGTCGTGGGTCTTGCTACTCTAGTCTATATGACTGCATCCGCAGTCAAGGTAATCAAGGAACTCAAGGATAAATAACCTATGACACCAGAACTGATAGCAATGCTAGGCGGGGGCGTAAGCGGCTTCGTAATGAAGATGATTGCGGCGCAGGCCGACAACCAGGCTCGTCTCTTTGAGCGTATGATTGCCCGTCAGACCGTAGCGGATGAATCAGCAGATAAGGCAGCAGCTCGTGGTGGTGTATATATGCGACGTGCAATTACAGCGGCAGTTATCTTTGCTATTGTAATAGCCCCATTTGTCTTCGCATTCACCGACATAGGTGTTAGTATTCAAACAGAATCCAAAGGCTTTCTAGGGCTATTCAAGCGTCTAGAATGGTCCACTGTACAGGGTTTTGTTATCCTACCAGAGATCCGCCAAACAGCTTTAGCCATTGTAGGGTTCTACTTTGGTTCCTCACAAGTCAAATAACAAATAATATTATGTACGGACGAAAAACAAAAGATGCTGGTAAAGGTTCCTGCGGTGAGAACAAGGGCTGCGGTTGTGGAAAGAAAGGCAAGTAGTGCCTGACAAATCCAAAATGAAGTGCAACGTACCCCGCCGTGAGGTTCAGGGCGGTAAGAAGTTCGTCGTGAAAGCCTGCCAAGGTGGGACAGAGAAACTCGTACGATTCGGAGATGCTAATATGAGCATCAAGAAGGATCAGCCAAAGCGTAAGAAAAGCTACTGCGCTCGCAGCGGTGGCATCAAGGGTAAGACTAACAAGCTATCAGCTAACTATTGGAGCCGTAAGGCTTGGAACTGCTAAAACATAATGCCTGAATACCGCACATACGGAGCAAATGATGATAAAATCCTAGAGGACCTCGATATGGGGTACACTGGGTTTAATGACTACGCACGTCCCGATCAATTGCAACGTGGTATATTAGCGACCAGTAACAATGGTAGGCTTGGTCGTAACGGTGAGTGGCAGGTTAGGCCAGGGATTGATTTAGTCAAGGCTCCCTTTGCTAGTGGTGACGAGGTCCTTAGACTTCCAACTACTTCCGAATTGGAAACAGTTCCTCCAGTTGTTTGCTTACTGCCAACTACAATTAGGTCCGCTTCTTTAACTAGTGACGTAGTTACTATTGTTATCGATGACCCAGCCGTTGAGCCAGGTCACGTGTTTATTACAGGGGACGAAATTACAGTTGAAGGTATTCCGTTTGGGGTAGATACAGATCCCAATGGGACTTTTGAACTTACTTCTGTAACAGATAACGGCAGCACAAAATCTCTTACGTATGCTTTGGTTGGGGCAGATGCAACATATACTTTGCCAGTAGTCCTTCCACAGGTCTTGGACTTTACGTTAAATGATGTAGAAGGTTCATCAGTTATTGGTTACAATATGCTACTGGACCAAGGTCAAATAGCAGGAGTATATGCTAGTACTCCTTACAGCAACCCAGGAGATTCAGCAAGTCAGTGGGTTATACTTGGCTCCAATGTAAGCGCACTGGCAATTAACCTAGCGGATCCTACAATTACGTACGACCTTCCATATCAGTCAGGAGAAACGGCTCCGCCGTTTTCAGATATGATTCAAGCCTTTAACAAGGTGTTCCTATTCCGTGATGGTCAGACTGCGCTAGAATGGGACGGAAGCTTTAATAATGTTAATTTAACAGATCTTAATTTAGATAAGACATATCTGATTACTGACTTGGGTGACACGACTCAATTGCAGTGGAACACAATTGCTGGAACTACGGCAGTAACCTATGAGGTTAATGATGTTATTACAATTGATACTATAGGAACGGGAACAGGTACGGTTCGTTCTGGGTTTTCGCCCGTTGCTAGTGGAGTATACACTCAGCCAGTTCAGATTGATTGCCTTCCTGGAGAATTTGCAATTACCAATAGTATAGCATCGGTTTCTGGATCTCACGATGTAAAAGTGGGGGATGACATTACTGTAATGTCAGCAAGTATAAGCGGAGCAACAGATGCAGACTCTGGACTTACCATTGGTCAGGACTACGTTGTAAATCAAGTTTTTGAACTGGGTGAAACTTTTGTTAATATTATTGATGCGGTCAATGATGGGTTAGAAGAATCTGGAGATTTTGAGGGTCTTTATAAATATACTATCACTACAGGTGCAGCACATAATTTGGTAAGTGGTGAACCAATTATTATGGACAGTTGGGACCCAAATGGCGTTCCTTTTAATGGATCATTCTTTGCTCAAGAAATACCAAACTCCAATAACTTTATTATCTATACTGACTTTAATATCAATCCAAACGAGGCTTCATATGCAAGTGCTCGTGTAGGAATTAATGCAGGGTTTCAATTTATACTTGATTCAAGAACAGTTACTACGCACGTAAATGACGGTGCATCCCTATTGACTGATCCTATCTTTACCAAGAGAGTTTCAGTCGGACTGGGCTTTACTCATATGCCAGCGCCTCCATATGCTACATATCACCAGCGTAGATTGGTTATGCCGTATCGCTATGCGGTTAATAATGCAGAGGGAGATTATACAGCTCGTGATAACTTGGACGAAGTTATTATATCTGACATTCTGGACGCAGATACCTATGACCAGATCTATGGCCAGTACAGATTTAATGCTGGAACTGCGGACTTTAATGTTGGACTACTGTCCTTTGCGGATGACAAGCTAGTAGTATTTAACCGTAACTCAATTCATTTAGTGCTAGGCAGCACCCCTGAGTCTGCTTCGGTTCAATTAATCACAAATGAAGTAGGTTGTTTAGCCCGTAAGACGATTGTTCAAATTGGTAACAACGTAATGTTCCTTTCTGACAATGGTGTATACGGAGCAAACTTCCAGGATCTGTACAATCTTCGTGGTAGCGAACTACCGCTAAGTAGTAGCATCCAGACTACCATTGATAAGATTAACCGTCAGTACTGGGATCAGTCCGTAGCTGTTTACTTTAACAATCGCTATTACATTGCTGTTCCGACTGGATCAAGCACCGTCAATAATACCATCCTTGTCTTTAACTTTATCAACAAGCAGTGGGAATCCGTGGATAGCACCTCTGACGTGGACTGGGACATCGAGAACTTAATTGTAGCAGGTAAGAGAGGTGACCGTGCAGTATATGCAGTGAATGCCCTTGGAGGGCTTCACAGAGTTGATGCTCGGCCAGATGGCGTTGATCGATTGGCTACTACCATTCCAGTTGAAGGAGCACAGGAGGGCGTTATCTACAGCATCCCCGCTGAGGTAACTACCCGTCAGTTTACCTTTAATGACTTCGGTCGTAAACGTTGGAGTGAATTTGAGATGCACGTGCAGTCCAGTGCCTCGGAGCAGTCCGACTTTGATATTTCAGCCGAAGTAGAAAACATTGACGCAGAGGTAGATCTTAATACGCTGAGTTCATACATTGACGGAAGCCTAGACATTGACGAGGATGTTTCCATACGTGGTAGAATAGGTAACCGCCGAGGATACGGCATTCAATTTACAATTAATAATACACAAGGTCGCCCAAGAGTCCGAGGAATAAAAGTCTCAGGAGCACCTGCATCAAGATCAACAACTAGCGTACAATAATTATGGCAATCATTACTACAGGAACGACCTTTAGCGGTCCAGGAGATGATGTAACATCTTCTAAATTAAACAACATTGCTGATGCGGCAACCTTCAATGACCCAGTTGATGACTCAAGCCTAGAGTTAATTAATGGCGGTATTAATAATGGCAAACTTGGGATCAAGGATTCAGGGGTAACCTTTGCAAAACTGACAGATGTCATTAACGATGACACAATGGCCACGGCCAGTGCTACTAAATTGGCTACATCTCAAAGCATTAAAAACTATGTAGATAATAACAGTATTACCATTAACAGGAAGCGAGTATCAAGCAATACTAACCTTATTGTTAGTACCATTATCCCACTGGACGATACAACACCTCAAATAGGAGAGGGAGGCCAAGTACTTTCGACTACATTTACTCCTACATCTACTGATAATAAAATCCTGATAGAGTTTAATGGTTTTGTAGGTTCAGACACAGCAATCGCAGGTGTAACAATAGCCGTATTTGAAGGAAGCTTTTGCAGGGGAGCACAATGGTGGTCACAATCTACTAATGGTTCTAGTGTGTCCCATATGACCTTTGAGTTTACACCAGGAAGTACAAGTGAATCAAACTACAGTTTACGCATTGGACCACAAACAGGTGGTCAAAATGTATATGTTAATTATCAAGCTAATAATGGTTCTACTCTAGGTGGACTCCAAGAATACAGTATGACTATTAGTGAGGTGCAATCTTAACAATTTAAATTATGGCCATTATAAATAAAGGAACAGCATTCTCTAACGGGGAACAACTTTCAGCAAGCAAGCTTAATGCTTTGGTAGACGGAGCTACCTTTGGGACTGAATCCGTTGATAACGCTAGTACAATCGTAAACGCTAACGGGGCTATCACAGTTAGGGATAGTGGTATTAGTACCGCCAAGATTGCAAATTCTAACGTGACCTTTGCGAAGCTTACAGATGTTATTGACGATGATACAATGGATACAGCTACTTCCGATACTTTGGCTACGTCCGAAAGCATCAAGTCCTATGTCGATACAACAGTAGATAATCTGTCAAGTATTAAGGCTCACTGTGTGTGGGACGGCACTTTAACAGGAACAAATGCCCCGATTAGCGGAAGTGGAGTTGCAAATGTAACTCGTAACGGAAATGGTAATTGGACCATTAATCTATCGGTATCTGCTCCATCTGGCAATTTTACAACTCTAGCAAGTTCTCAAGCTAAGAGTAACGGAACTACTAATAATGCAACTGGTGCGTACTCAACTAGCACTACAACTGCATTGGTAACCCGTGAGCAAGCTAATGGTGCTGGTGCTGATGGAGACACGCCAATATCTTTCGCTGCTATTTGGTAATATGAACCCCCTCCTTCAATCAGTACAACTAGCGTTGCAAAACGCTACACAAAAGGAAGCCCTTGTCTTTATCGACAAGGTAGTGGACTTCTGTATTGAAAAGGAGAACGGCAAGGTACTGCACGGGTGGTCTCGTGGCTTGATACAACTCCTTGTGGCCTATCATATGGCTAAGGATACCCTTATCGTTGAGCAGGACAAAGATGACAATGTCCTAGGTGTAGGAATGTGGTATAATTGCAATGAAGATGCAGATTGGTTTTTTATTCAGAACTGGGAACCAGACACCAAGGATTCCAACGCAGTATTTATTGGCTTCCTTCACGCTGCGAGTAAATGCCTATTTAAAAAAATGACTTATAAATTTTTATCTATATGCCCAGGGCCTTTAAACAAAAAAGTAATTATGATGCGACACAGAAATGGGCATCCAACTAGAGTCGAAAGCAGCTACAGACTGTTCAATAAAATTTTAACTACATAATATTATGGGAGGAGGATCAAAATCACCAAGAGCACCAGAACCAATTGACCCAGGTCAGGCCCAAGGGGAGTACCTGTTCGGCCAAGGATTTGGAAATTTCCAAGGCATTACTGACCCTAGGCTCCAGCAGAGACTGCTGGAAGCTGAGGCAAGGTTTCGTCCGCAGTACTCAGCACTAGAGCTAGCCGACATTAACACAATGTGGTCAGGCATTGAGGGTGGTACAAAAAACCAAGAGTACGCACGCCTAAGTGCAGAGCTTGCTGGGTTAAAAGCGGGTGCTGCCGTACAAGGAGGATCGACAAACAGCAAGGAGCGTCAGGCTGCTCTTGAGGCGACGGCTGAAAGGCTTTTTCCAATTAGTAAAAACACAAAGGGGATTCTTTTAATCCGACAAAAAAATCAGCAACAAAAAGAAAACCGAGCGGATTATATTAAGGCCGCTGGTACTGGTGGTGGAGGATCAGATCAAGAGCGTTCAGCTAGAATTGCACAGATCAAGGCACAGCTGCAAGGTATGTCTAAAACCGTCGATGGTACTATGGGCTACAAGGACTTACTGGCTGATGCCTCAAGGCAGTCGGGTATCCTTGAGCGTGAGATGCTTGGACTCCAACGTAAGGACGATGTATCTGCACTGCAAGAGTTTGCTCCACAAGTCGTAGAAGCCTACCGTGCAGCAGACCCCTACAGCACTGGTCTTGCTGACCAGCAGACAGCAATGGCAACCGACCTATACCAGCGGGCGCAGGGATTGAACCCTGAGCAACAGCGTTTAGTTGACCAGCAGGCACTGGGGATGTCGCAACGTGCAGGTCGTGTAGGAGATGAAAGCTCAGTAGCTGGACAGATCCTTGGCCGTGAGAACTATCTATCTGGACTTCGTGGTCAGGCTGCGGGTATGGGACAACAGGCGTTTAATCAAAATCGTCAAATTGCTGGTGACCTTGGTAGTACTATTCTTGGTCGTCCTTCATCAGCTATTGGACTGGGTCAATCAGGGCTAGGTCAGTCAATTGGACTAGCAGCGCAGCCCGTTGGGCCGCAGTTGTTTGATCCAAATATGGGTATCAATATGGCAATGCAGCAGCAGGCTAATGAGGTAAATTATGGTGGCGCTATGGCACAGGCTAGTGCAGCCAAGAGTGCTGGTATGATGGGTGCAATTGGCAGTGTTGCTGGTGCTGGTATGACAGCTATGGCTATATAGTTGCTAAAAATTTTTTATTGGTTACATTTTGTAAATGCAAAATAAAATACAGTCAGCAATTGAAAATATCAAACGTGGCTTGGATTACGCATCTAAGCCCGTGCTTGCCTGGAGTGGAGGCAAGGACAGTATGGCATTGCTTGACTTGGTATATAATAAATGCGGAGCAAGGATTCCAATTGTTTTCTTTAGAGAACAATGGCAGCCGCACAAGTACGCATTTCAAAATCAAATCATTGAAGATTGGGGACTTGAGGTATACACTTGGCATCCAGCTGTTACAAACTTTCAACAGACTGACGATGAATTTGAAGTACAGAATATGTATGTAATTGATAATTCTCGTATGACTTGCCCTACGGGCATTACCCCCATTGAAGAAGGTCAGCCTTGGGTATGTTCATTGGACATCTATAACAGACCAAAGAATCCAGGGATTATAGCTGGATGGGACGTAATGTTTATTGGACACAAAGGATGCGACAGCGATCCTATTTATGGAGGTGATGCAGGTACTCGTATTGATGCACGGATTATGCCGAACGAAGAGTTTAGTTCATTTTTCCCTATGAAGGACTGGACTCACGATGATGTGTTTCAGTACTGCGAAGAGAATGAAGTACCAATTCAACTTGATCGCTACGAAAAAGTTAATGGCAAATGGAAAGAAAAGGAAGACAGATCTCAGAACTGTGACTACGTTCACGCTTGCACAGCTTGCGTAGATCGCCGTGCTGATGCAGCAAAGTTTGTACTTTGCCCTAAGGTCAATGCTACTATTGAAAATATTTCAAGTAAAGTGGTCTGGAGTGACCACAAAATGACAACTTATATGGAGGATTAAATTATGGGATTTCAAACAGGATCACAAATCGACCCCCGTCTGATGCAGGCGGATTACAGCGGCTTTACTAATGCCGCTAATATACGAGCGAACGCAATGGAAAAACTGGGCCAGAAGATTGGCTCAGTCATTGAGGACTACGCAGAGCGAAGAGAAGAGAAGATCGAGAAGGATAACTTTGAAGCTGCATTATTGCCGTTTGCCACAAAGATGGCTGGTGGAGATGCCGCAGAGGCAAAGAAACTTATCAAAGTTTTTTCTGGTAATACTAAAAACAGGGATACAGTACTGGGTCTTATGCAGCTTGAGCAAGAGCAAGAGAAAGCTAATATAACACTGGAAGCACTTAATGCTGTAGCTACTGGTACAATGAAACCTGAAGAGGCATTGGCCATGGGCATTCCAGCAAGTGAAATTAAGGGTGCTATGGATCTTACTAAAACTAAGCCAGTAACTTATTCTCAAGTACAAGGCGTATCTAAATTAATGCAGGATCAATTTGGTGATGTTAAAGTTGATGAGTCAACAGGAGAGACTTACATGCAAGTTCCAAAGACTGGTGATTATATTCCATTTAATACAGAGCGTGTACCAGCAAACATTCCTGATGCACTTAAAAATATGCCTGGATTTGAAGAATGGAAGAAATCTAAAATGTCACCATCTTCTCAACGAGATTATAATTCACTTGGAATGAGTGTAGTAAAATAGTAAACCAGTAATATGGCTGAATCAAAAGTTCGTTTACCTTCTGGCGTAGAAGTAGTTATTAAGCACAAAGATGAAGCGTCCGAGGAGGACGTTCTTAAATTTGCATTTAATGAATACGTAACTAACCAGGACCCTGGTACCAAGATAGGAAGTTCTATCGCTCAGGGAATTGATGCTTTGCAGCAGGCGTATGGTTCCTCCTTGGAGGGGTTAGGTGAAATCTTAGATGCTGAGTCATTGCAACAACTTGGTGGAGATATTGTACTTAAGAATCAGGCCGAGATAGATGCTCGATTATTCAGGGAGTCTCAAGCACCTACTGATCAATCTCAAGTTGCCAAGGCTTTGGATTATGTTTCTGAACTAGCAGGTCAATCGGCTCCTCAAATGGCTACTGCTATGGGTGGTGCCGCAATTGGTGGAGCTATAGGTACACTTGGTGGTCCACTAGCTCCGTTGACTATTCCTGCGGGAGCATTCCTGGGTGGCTTCATTAGTAATATGCCTTACTTCTATGGCTCCAATCGTGAGCGTCAAAAGGAAGCAATCGAAAAGGGTTACAAAACTGAGGTTGACGAAGGTGCAGCAATGCTTGCCGCTATTCCTCAATCATCTCTTGATGCTATTGTATCAGCAGTTGGAGCAAAGTTTATAGCTACTCCTGCTATGAAAATGGGCGGAGGTATTTTTACTAAAGTAGCAAAGGGATCGGCAGCGGGTAGCCTTATTGAGGTACCAACTGAGGTAGGGCAAACAGTTCTTGAGCGAGCGCAAGCGGGGCTTCCACTTACTGGTGATGAAGCATTCAGTGAATACATAGATGCTGGAGTTGGTGGAGCTGTCCTTGGTGGGCTGTTTGGTGGAGCTGGTGGTGCAGCTACTTCTGTACGTGCAGACTTCGGAAAAGATTCTGCTGTTGGTACAGGCAAAACAAAAAAGTCAGACCTAAATAAACCAGTAGAAGATCGTCCTGCACTAGAAATACCAAGGACCGTTCAGGTTGAGTACAAGGAGCTTGATGGTCAGGTGCGTGTAGTTCCTATTTCTATAACTGAAGGCCAAGACCCAATGGCTGTAGCCGAAGAGGCACTAGCTGGTCGGTACGACCCAGCTTATGGCGTTACAGTAACTGATCAATCACAACCTGTTGGCCCTGAACAAGAGCTAGACCTACCTGACCAAGCACCTGATGCTACACAGGAGGACGTACCAGTGCAGCCAGAGGCTGCTGTAGAGCCAGAGGTAGTAGAGGCTGAAGCACCTGCTGTAGAGCAAGTCCTCCCTGAGGTTGTACCGCAGGTTGTACCTGCTACAGCGCAGGCACCAGAGGCACAAAGCTTTAGCCTTCCTAGTAGGTTAAGTAAGACAGCCCAACCTAAGTATCAGCAGTCTGGAAAAATAACTTTTGCTTCTGACCTTGAGCGTGCAGTATACAGCGCAACGACTAAAGGTAAAAGTGATCCAGCAAAGCGCAGGCGGGAAGAATACCGTGCAAGGCTACAGAATGCTGGTTACTCTGACCAAGAGATCATAGCAATGGGACGTGAAGTACGTTCACAGATGCAGGGCCAATATAATAAAGCGGGCGATGAGTTATCTGTAGATCTAAATAAGGGCCAAGATGTAACAGCCGAGGCTTCGGCTACATATATTCCTTCTCGATATACTGGTAAGCAACCAGAAAAAACACCGCCTCCGTTCTTTAAGAAATTTAATCCAGAGGGAATGACAGAGGGCAACTTCGTTGACTTAGATACGGGCAAGTCATTGAACAATAAAACTTTTGAGGGCGGAAGTATTAGCATCGTAAACGATAGACCTGTACTAGAAACTAGTGACATTGAAGCATCTCCTATAGATGTAAGGGATCGCACGGAAGGTCGTACAGTCAGAACTAATTTGTTTAAAAAGTCTGCTGGCTGGAAATGGACCAAGGAACCAGATAACGCTCCTCAAACAACTCTTGTATCGGTTGAAGGTTATCGCTCGGAGGACAAGAAACAGAAGCATTACTACACTACTAACTTTGTAAGTAATAAACCGCTTACTCTTGATCCTAGGGCACAAAAGAAAGAGCCAAAGGGTAGGCCACGTACAAAGGGCGACCTAAAGTTAGGTAACGAAATCGGTGAAATTGTTGTTCGTGGAGTAAAGCATCCCGTGTATGACACTGTAACTGTAGGCGAACCAGACGTAGTGGCCGAGGCGGCACCTTCAAAGCCTAAAGCAAAGAAAGTAACACGGGACTACGATCTACTAAGTTCTCCTTTTATAAGCAATTACAGTGGCCCTGGCCCCACTGATACTTCCGTTCCAGACTATAATTCTTTTCATTATGTTGTGTCAAATCCACAACAGCAGGAATTAAATGCAGCGATTGCATCTGGGGCCGTAGATAATCTAGCCGACCAAGTAGCAAATGAAGCTGCTACTATGATGAATGATCCAGCTATTTCTGCTGGAATTGGTTGGTACGGAAGAATGCGCAAACGCCTAAAGGAAATCTTTGGCGATGATATTGATATATTTACTCAGCTACTTGGTACAACTTCCGCTCAGACTCCAGTTGAAACCAACTTTCGTTTTAGTGTAGATTTGTACAACAGGTTTAAGGCTGGTGAGTTTGATAAGAAAATCAAAAAGTATCTACAACTTTCTGGACTAATGAAGGCAGGCACTCTTGGGGATTTGCTCCTCAAGGATAAGGTAAAGAATAGTAAGGGTGTTATTTATACACCTGATATGATCAAGAAGTCCAGCGACAGTGCTTTGCTTAGCTCTGCTGCCGAGCATTATAAATTACTTCCAGCTCAAACTAGTGGTAAAAAATACGGTACAAATTCTTACCCTGCCCTAAAAGCATTGTCTCAAGTTTGGTTTGATGAAAGACTCGGCAAGAATAGGATGACCCCTAAGACACCGCAGTTCACCATGAATTTAAATGGTGAATCGTTAGAAGCTACAATTGATGTTTGGGCTGCTAGATTGCTACGTCGAGTTATTTATGCTGACCAAGGTGAATCAAGGATTCTTCCATCAGAGGAAACAGCGGTCAACAATCCAGACTTTGCATTAGGTCAATTAGTTTTTCGTAGGGCAGCTGAAAAACTTAACATGAATCCAGATGACTTGCAGGCCCTTGTGTGGTTTGGCGAGAAACAAATATGGGATCGTAATGGGTGGACTGGTGCAGCTGGTGCCCTTAAGTCTTCATTTGATGAGCCAGCCGATGTCTTCTATCCTGTCGATGGATCTACTAGAACCGAAGCGGACGCAAAGTTAATACTTGATTTTTTATCTAAAGAACGTTTAGTCAAACGTAACATTGATTTTCCTGATGCCGTATCAAAAGCAAGCCAAAATAAAACAAGAAAAGATTATGACCAATTCCTTAGAAAAAGTGTTATCGCTGATTACCTCGAATACCGAGGAAGCGGAGCGGTATATGAAAGCAGCGCAGTTCAACGAACAGGAGAACAACAAGGAGAAAGCCAAGAAGACGTAACAGCTCAGGCGGCACAGCCTGAAGTAGAGGACCGTGGCCCCAGAGATACCTACGACAACGGCGGCCAAGTACAGGATTCCATCGAGAAGGAGTTCGATCCTATTGGTAAAAAGATTAATACTCCTATCGTCATGCGGATGGGGAAAACCGACTACGTAGCACGTTATAATGCCACTAGGGGTATCATTGAGTACAACCCTATGCTGCTGCTTAAACGCAGCAAGGCTGGCGTACGTGCAGCAATGCGTGAAGAAATAATTCACGCTGCTATGCACCAAGTCCTAATGGTTTCGGCCAGAAAGAAATTCTCTATGGCCGAGGGAGGCAAGGTGTGGAGAGACTTCTTCGATGCATATGGTAAAACCCTTACCGCTGAAGAGCTTTCGGATATTAAAGATGTGTACCAGAACATCAAGCCCGAGGACTATGTTGCCTATGGCTCAGAGTACAGCCGTGCAGTAATACAGAATTTATTATACGGAGAGTTCTCCGAGCAGTACCAAATGCAAAGTCAAGGCGGTCCAGCTTGGAATGCTATCGTAAAACTCCTTCGCTCAGTACAGGCTTATATGGCCAAGGTACTGGGGCCAATGATCAAGACTAACCCCGAGGCTGCACAGGTCATTGTTGACTCTGTGGAGCTGCTGAAGGCAGCAGACCCTGCACTCCGACCCAAGAGTCAGGACGTGGTAGCACAGGCTTACGATGCAACAGACAAGAACACTGCCAAGGAGAACACCGAAGCTGGTGAAAGGGTAGGTCAGGATGCATCCGAGCGCATTCGTGAAGAGCGTAAGTGGCTCGACGGTGCCTTCCGCAAGACTGCATCCAAGTACCTGACTCCAGTCATTACACGACTGAACCGTATCAATCCGATGTTCGGTCGTATACTTCAGAACTTAGACTCTGCTATTCGTATGCGTTCTATAGGGTACAGAAAGCAGACCGAGATGTTCTTCAATAAGTTGAATGCTGTTAAGGGTGCAGAGTTCCAGGAACTCAAGCAGCTTATGTTCTTTAGCCCTACTCCAGAGGAGGCAAACCTTCCGTCCAATAAAGCTAAGATGCAGCGCAGGGATGCGCTACTTCACAAGCACGGGTTACTTAATATGTACCGCTTGGACGTACAGCCTATCTTGGAGGAGATATATACTGAGTACAATGAACTCGGTATGCCTAAGATTGGTTACCTTGAGGACTACTTCCCTCGTGTTATCAAGGATCTTGAGGGCCTAATTAAATCCTACGGGCATAAGACTAAGCGTACCTTTGAGCTGCTGGTCAACGAAGAGAACATTCGTCGTAGCGAAATGAAGGATGCAGATGGTAATCCTGCACCGCTTCCTGAAATGCAAGAGACAGAGCGTGCACGTTTCTTTCAGGACTTCCTGCAAGGTAAGTTCCGTGTAGATCTTAACGGTGTTAAACTTCCAGGCAATGTTAAGGCACGTGAGATTCAGTTGATCCCAGAGGACAAGCTAAAGTTTTACGACAACCCAGGCATTGCCTTTGGCAAGTACACTACGAACATGAGCCGAGCTATTGAAAGCTTCAAGGTTGTGGGTGATACTAAGAAGGGCGAGGGTCGCTTACTGGGTGAGCTTGGTAAACTTACCGAGCAACTATTTACCGCAGGTCAAATTGATCAAGCGGATGCAAATGAACTCAAGAGCTTGACCGAGTTGATTACGTCTCAGTTCCAAGCGGAGAATGAAATTTTAAAGAGCCTCGGTACGCTGACGTACATGGCTACACTTATCAACCCTGGCCCTGTGCTCGTACAGATTATGGATTTGTACAAGGTGGCACTGTACCGTGGACTTGGTGGAGTAGTC
>Ga0206125_10003559_pt1 | contig 14761 bp, 8 predicted proteins | sample Helgoland_Spring_4_FD_148598 | JGI IMG/M metagenome (GOLD analysis project Ga0206125, IMG submission 148598) | Pelagic subsurface seawater microbial communities from Kabeltonne, Helgoland, North Sea - Helgoland_Spring_Bloom_20160331_1 | ecosystem: Environmental > Aquatic > Marine > Epipelagic ... | reverse complement strand
ACTCACTAGCAAGCCAATTAAGAGGCCAGTCGCACCAAGCAGTTGCAAATATCCAGTGAGCAATCGAAACGGCGCTAAGCCATAGCGCTGAAACTCGACAACCATGTGGGCCGAGAAGACACAACTAACTCCATAGCAGAAGAACGAGACAATCGACAGTAAACAGAAGAACGTGAACATAAAGTAATGATGAACCAGTAAACTCTATTTGCTATGAATTGAAGAAGAATAGTTGGTTGGCAGCAACATTCGACAAATATCGTACAACTGTAGCGCACCTTACAGCGCTAAGCCATCAAAATCATCGGCGACTGATTGGACCCAAACACTTCAAGCAGGGCAAAGGGAACAATCGCTGAACTAGACCGATTTGCAGATCACTTACTCAGCGACTCGGCTTAGATCACGCGCCAGTCTGTTGGGCACTAGTGCCTTCGAGACTCGAAAGATCATACCATAAATCAAAGGCGCACAGATTAGCCAACCCACGATCGCATGAGTGAAGGTCCACGCAAATTCGGCAGTCGTGGTAGCGATATCACTAAAAAAGCGTGTACTAAATTCAGCAAGACTGAGCCGAAAAGGTCTCGCTTGAAACAGCCACTCACCCAAGCGTAGAAAGGGAAAAATGAGGGCAATTTTAACCGGTGCAATGATCCAATTACAAACCTGCACCACTGGCTGATTCAGTCGAAAAAACGCCGCGCTAAAAGTATTCATTAAAGTCGAAAACCCCATAATTGGAAAAAGTCCGATCACCAACGCTGCTGCAATCGCATGACAACAGGCCTGTTGCCCAAGCCCTTGCTTCAGCTGTCCGACCACGACTAAACTTAGCTTTTTAAACACACCACTTAATCGTCAGTTGTGAAAAAAACTTACTAAGGTGAGACAAGAAGAGCGCATGCAGAGGTGAGCACTTGAGGGCTAAGGTCGGCGCGAAACAGGATGGACAAGCCAGAATAAGGCGTGCAGCTTCGCGCCACTCAGAAATGCGCACAGCATGTCGTTTGTCGGTAAAATCAAATAGGGAAGAATCAATGGATTGGGATACATGTAATCATAAGAAACTAAATCAGCGGCTATCAGAGGCTAAGCGCTGGAATGCGGGCGACCCGCAACCAAATGCAAGCAAGCTAAAGAGAGGCAAAAAGGTGCAGCCTACCAAGCGCAAGAAAAAGGGTACTGGCGGTTAAAATAAGCGAGCTCGAGGCTAGCTATCTCCGACAAACACATCATCTGCCGTCCAGTGTTGTCGATCGTAGCCGGCTGAGCGCACTTGCATGTGTTGCCCCGACACTGCGTGGAAGAAAAATGGGGTGCCCCACTGGTCGACGAGCTGATTGCCGCGCAGTGCAGCGCAGCGAGGATCGATAAAGACGATTCGTTTGGGGTTTTTGCCGAGCAATTGCTGTGTAATTTCGGTATTTTCGCTGCCGACTGGATTTTCTTTATACGCATAGCGATAATCTGCGAAGAGCTGTTCGACGGCATAGATCGATTGCAAAGGATCTGCGTTTTGATTGATCTGCATACTGGTATCAAATGCGATCAAGTATTCAACTCGACCATCGGGTAGTCGATTGACTCGGGGATCATTCGCTTCGGGCACCTCCACCACCCGCGTCAGTTTGGGAGGTGCCAAGCGCTGGTCGATCTCCTCGTTCTGGCTAGCGACCTGGTCGCTTAATTGCTCAGTATCCTGGGCTGCATCTGGTTGCAACAACCAGTAGATACACAGGCCCAACACAATCAAGCTGCCCGCAAGTGTAAGGTTTCTGAGCTGCATGTTAAATAAAGCCAAGGTTCGCACCCGCGGCAGGGTCAAAGGGACTGTCAAATCGGTAAAGATTCGGAAAGATCGCTTCCATCTCGCTGCTGCCTTCGGGCACGCCGAACCAATTCGCTACCTTCGCCGCAAGTTGGTCGACCGCAGTGGTTGGAATCCAACGACCACGAGAACCACTCGGCACATCATCGGCGGTGCCAACACCAAGTGTCGGAAAACTCCCATAAAAGTCACCTCCATTGACGGCGCCGCCAAATGCAAAAGTATGCGTGCCCCAAGCGTGATCGGTGCCAGCTGAGGATGTCGCAGTGCCATTGGGCGTCCATGTGCGATTGAAGTCGGAAGCTTGGAAGGTCGTCACTTTATCATATTCGAAATTGGCGTCTTTGATCGCCAATTCTTTCATACCTGCGTTAAAGGCACCGACCGCTTGATCCAACTGTGTAAGCAACGGATTCAAGCGACCATTTAAACTCGAATGCGTATCAAAGCCACCCAGATCGACGAAGAAGATCTGGCGTTTATTTCCGAGACACTCACGACCTGCAATCAACCTAGCCACGGCTTTTAGCTCCGTCGCTAAATTACTGTTCGCTCCTTTTTCGGCCCAGATTGCATCAAAATTAATCCCTAACGAGGCCTCCACTGCAATCGCTTCGCTAATCACCGATTCATTTTCTCTGGCACTTCGGATCACCTGACTGTAACCTTCCTCAATAATGTGCGCGTGACTATACTGCATAATCTTCTCTAACGCTTTGAGTCGATTACCCTGAGAAGAGTTTGAATAGGCTCCTGAGCCATCTAGCGCATTGGCATAGTTGGTGCCAAAGCCAGCCAAACTGATCGCCCCCGTCGAGGTAACCGAGTATTGGCTATTGTAACCGCCGTTCATAAATTGATTGGTGCCAGCCGCCGTAATCAGCATCGAAGTCGGATTAAGCTGATTCCAAGTATCGTGATAAAGATCTGCTACCCGTGCGCCCCAACCTGACTCGTAGGGTTTATCTGAAATCGACGACATCCACTGCGTCACTTGATCTGAATGCGAGAAAAGCTGTTTAGGCAGACTACTGGTACTATAGCTCGACTGTGTGGTGGGTTCGGCCAGCGTGCCCACATTGGTGATAAAGGCAGCTTCCCCGCCTCCATACATTTCAGCCAAATTAGGCAAGTTTGGATGCAGCCCCATCGGCTCCAGCCCAGGCACCGCAATCGGTATAGTGTCATCATTGCCATCGGGATTGTAAGACGCATTCACGACTCCATTGGGCACTGCAACCGCACCGCGATCCGCCGCATATACCTCAGCCAGCGGGTTCACTCCAACGGGGATTAAGATATTATTGGTATCACATCCTCCACGCAGAAAAATACAAACCAAGGCCTTGTAGTCGGTGCCAATAGAACCGCCCCCTAACACACTCGCTGCTGCTGAATTGACGAGGGAGAGCTGGGCAATCGTATTTACCAGCGGCCCGATAGTCATCGCACCGCACGTGCCGGCTTTTAAAAATTCGCGGCGGGTGAGGTATTTTTTAGGCTTGGACATGACGATTACTTTTTAACTTGGAATTCAGGGGAGGTGGACAGGAGGTATAGAGCGTCAGAAAGTTTTAGCTTACGATCATTGGCATCATTCGAGCCGTCGTAAGGATCAGCATAAGAATCCGTGAGCGTATCAATAATCCATTCACGGGGATTTTTATTAACATCACCCACTCCATTATCAGCAGAATTATAGGGGTAACGAAGCTTAAACAGGCCATTCGTTAATCGATGATCCAATGCATCCACCAGCGCTTCATCGGCGAGCGACTCAGCGCTTCGGTCGCTTGCTGAGTAACGACTTTCAGAGGCGACTCCTCTAGCAGCTGACACAAGTGTCATGACATGCATTGCATCGCTGGATAGATCTTCTCGCATCATTACACCGGCCTTGGTCCAAACGTGGGTGTTCACCAAACTTTTCAGTTGAGCAATAATTTCGCCATCTCCAGACAAGGTTTGATACATAAAATGAAACTCATCATCAGCACCCCAGATATCCGCACCCGAAGCTTGGATCGCGTACTCCCCGCCACCATTGTCGACCACTGACCCTGCTGCCGCGACTGCGCCGATATCTTGACTAAGCCAGACATTGTTGGTACCGCTCAAGCTGATATCGTCAAAGACCGCCGTCGTTAAAACGCCATCATTATGGCTGGTCACGGCTAGGCCGACATAAACCTGTTGGGCCAGAGGCAGCACCCAAGACTCTAGAAAGCTCCACGTCTCACCATCGGCCGACTCACTACTAGTGAAAACATCTCCAACGCGGCTCAAGCGCACCCAATGAGGTGCCGCGGTAGTTGCATCGCCAATAGTAATCTTGGTCAGGCCTGGGCCTGGCTCCGTATCAGGATAGAGCTGACCGGCTAAGCCCTCCAGATCCAGCTTTAGGTGGTCATTGGTCGCGGCTCCCGAAGCACCGCCAAAAGCGGTAATTTGATTGCCATCTGTGTTGCCGAGTTCATCCCCCACATGCCCAGATCCATCGCTGACAATATCTTGGAAAAAGTTAATATTTCGAATCACATCCGCCTCGTTCACCAGCTGCATTTCGGGCGCATAAAGTTCAGCATTGCCGATGGGGCCACCGGGGCTGTAACTTGGCACATAAAAGTTAAAGACCGTCTCTTGATCAAACGGGTTCATCTGTAAACCAGCCGCGCCAGTCGTCGTATACGCTGAGTCTAAGAAGAAGCGAGTGTTTCCGCTAAAAGCATTAATTTGATCGGCTGGGTAACCGAAATTTTCCAAATACAGATCCGGGTTTGAATAATCGCCCGGCGCAGCATCAAACACTTCACCAGCAACTGGTGCGACCAAAGGTATATAAGTATGCGCTTCGAGCGAGCGCAGCATTTGCAGATAGCCCTCCAAAGGTGATTTTTTCATGCCAAATACCGTATCACTTAGATCGAGGTTTCTCGCGACTGGATCCAGTAGGATGGCTTTTAGCGTCAAGCCCAAGTGTCCTTCTGACTCCTTAAATACGGTCGCAACGCGGTGAAGATAGGCGGTCGATGGGTTTGAGGTCGTAAAGCGCTGTATCAAGCGCAGCGAAATAAACGCAGGGGTGCTGACATGGCTATGCACCATATCAAAGTCGGGTTGACCATCACCCGGCTTACCCGCAAGCCAGTCGATGGCATCTTCAATATCAGCTATCGCTTGCTGCTTCAAGTCGCTGATATCGCTATTATCGATGGTCACACCAGCAACCGTTTTGCTGCCCAAGCTGTGATACGCTTCAAACATTTTCATCGGATAGAAGGTATGATCACAGGTCTGCCCGGCTTGCAGCACTTGATTGAAATTATTTTCTTCCTTAGCCAAAAAAGCTGCCGAGCCGGGCGCATCACCGCCCCAAGAGCCATCATCATGAGCAATACCTTGACCGGTTAAAATCCTCGCAAGATCTTTAATATCATCATTGGTATAGGTTTGCCGCGGCAGACCTGCAGATGTCAGTTTCAAGGTGCCATCTGCCCATAGGTCAAACAGACCGATTGAAAATAGCTGCATGTTCTCACGCGCGAGATTTTCATCTGGGTAACTATCAAACAGCCCATCGCCATCAAAATCGATCGCCTTCTGGTTTTTTAGACTGGATAGCCAGATGCCCATGATCGGACTCGTATTCACAAAACCTAAGACATCTCTATAATAATCAAAGGCATGGTGATTGAGCATGTCCTGATAGTTGAGCATCCCATAGCGATTATTAAAAATCAAATTCTCTTCGTTACTCGTGACTACAATTTGCTGTAAGGCATAACCCATCTTTTGGCGCAACTGATCCCCGCCAGCGAGCATCGTCTGCCAATGAGTCATCGTATAATGCGGCAACCGAGTGAAACGGCGATCCACTCCAAGGCCATTCTCTGCTGCGAGCTGCAGTTCGTTGAAAGTTGCAGGATAGATGTCGTTCAAATACCACAGTGCGGGATCGGCATTTGACCGATCAATCGAGGGCCAAGTCGTTGGGGCTTGCGGGGTCTCAGTTTGTTGCCCTCTTATGACAGCTGCAGGATTACGTGTTTCATCAAATACACCTGCCAGCCAGAATAATTGGAAATGCGTCGCCATTAAATAATCGAGTAAATAGGTCTGCGTGGTCTCGCTCTTGTTCATTTGTGCATCTAGCCAATTTTCATACGCAGTATCGCGATGGTAGTCTGGATCTAAACTGCGCGCTGTCTCGATTTGAGTCACCATTGCATCGACCATGTCTTCGGTGGCACCGAAGGTTGCTTGGTTCAAGAAACGGCGCACCTCGGCTTCTAGCAGGTAACCACTCAGCGCAGGGTATGCCTCGCTGCCGGCTAAAGGCGCAGGTTCTGCAGGATCAGGTGGATCGATTGAGCCAGCGGATAAGCCTAAAAATGCCCATATTTCTCCAGCGGGGTTATCCGCAGTGTGCACATTAAAATACAGCGGCGTCTCGCCACTCTGCCCAAAGAGTGAATCAATAATAACCTGCTTCGACGCTGCGGTGCCACTATTGCTGGATACCACTAACGATGCCTGGGTTAAATCCCAAGGATAACCGTCTCCTCGACTTGTTCCCTCCGGCACGGATTGATCCGAGAGTATCACAGCCGGATAATACTCGAGTCGCCCATGCAGTGGACTCGAAGCAGGATCTCCCACTATTTCAGTAATGCCATAGACCACGCTCCCGGGCTGATTGCCAGCGCTAGCCTTATGCACATGAGAATTAGTCTGCAGCGAAGTGAGGCCGGAAAATTCACTCCAGATTCGCATCTCTGTGCGTGGCCCATTAATTGTAGCAATCACACTGCCGGTGGCAGTGGTCGCAGTTATCGCTTTGCCATCTTGGCTAAAAGCACCGACAAAAATTGTCACATTATCCGGACTATCAGGTAGATCAAATATCTGAATGGAGGCTCCGTTGATGAGTGTAGAGACTTCATAGCGACTGTCTTCGGGCACTTTAATCGCCACATTTACCGTTTCTGGATACTCGTTAATCGAGTCTTTAACCGCAGTGAGGGTCAGTACCTTCTGAGTCTCACCAAATTCGAACCGCACCACATTGGTGACAACGTTGCCGGCTTCGTCAGTCAGGATGAAATCTTCCGGCTCGGCTTCTTCATCGCCTGCGCTGCCAATCAGCATACAACAGGAGCCATCACACACAGTGACGGTGCTACCGGTCTCGACCAGCGGCGGAAAACAAAGCTCCACGTCCAAGGGCTCTAATGAACCTGCGCGGTTCAGTTCAATCTTGCCGGTGTCCTCCGAAATATTGGGATAATTACTTTCAAAAGCAGCCGCATCCGTAGCTTGCAGACTCACATTCGAGATAGCTGCCGATGAAGTTTCGAAAATCCCTTGCAATACACTAGAGTCATTCACTCCAGTTGTGCTTTGCGCGTCAAAAAACAAAACCGGGTAATACGCGGCCAGCGCTAATTCCTCCCAGTCCCCCAGTCCGTCAGCATCTTGATCTTGCTCATCAATCGCTAACTTTAGAAAGGTAGGTGACACCAGCTCATACTCCGCCGCAAAGGATGCCGTACTGAGGTCTTCACGCTCGACTTTCTCAATGCCTTCAAGCCCTGGGCCAGACCATCCGAGCTGTGCGTGCTGCGAGGGAGCCTTAGCTACATAACGTAGCTCCAACTCGTAGTCTGCCCCCGCAGTTAACAGCACTGCATCCGCGCGCTGGGTCTCATATAGTTCCCAAACGTCTGCCTCTAGTTCAGTTTGTGCAGGCAATATCTCTGCGATTTTAGCCGCATTCGCCGGACTGTCTGATGCCTTAAAGTACAGCTCTGCGGGCCCACCCGCAGATAAGAAAAATGTATAACTGCCAGAACTGGGCGCAGTGATTGTAGATATAATCCGGGCGCCATAACCGGTCGACAGGAAATCTGGCGCTTCGGGTGCGGCCAAATACACATGCCCATCGGACTGCGCTGGAAAAGTGGCTAAGCCGCTCAAATCGGCGATGGAGTCAGTCGCGACATTGGCCCAAAAATCGGCGCGTACCGAACTTACAGTCTCTGAGTTACCGCCACTACGTATAACCAGCTCTCTAGTTGCACCATCGCCAATCCAGCCGTCTGGCTGGAGCGATTCGAAACTCAACAGATCATTTGAAGCGAACAGAAAATAGCGCTTACCCAATAAAGTGGGGAAAGATACCTGCACTTGATCAAGGTCATTTTGAATCACCGATAGGTCCACCGCAGGGCGACTCAACGAATCATCAGGATCTGTGCCAGCCACGCATTCTTCGAGGTTGGTGAAGCCATCGCCATCACCGTCGGCAGCCAACTGTAAATCGGGCGCATTGAACCGCTGCTCCCATACATCACTCAATCCATTGCCGTTCTGATCCAGCAAAGCATAGCCCACGCTGGTAATTAGGCAGCAAGCAGCGATGATCGCTGAGATAGGACGAGATATCTGCATCAACTATTTTCTAAGGCTTGGATCGGCCAATACAACCTTGAATTTATCCTTAAAATTTAGGCCACAGTACAACGTACGGCAACATTCTGCATAATAAGTCTAGCTTTGCTTGCGCACAGTGCCATTTCGTGTTGCCTACTGGATTTTAATCAATGCATGTCGATGAATCTAAACAAACCAACTGCTTGCCCGTACTCCACTCAAACAAGCCGCACGGATCAGCCAGAGCTGCCGCTTGAGAAGCGCTGGTCCGCCGATGAACTCTGCAAACAACTCCAGCCACCGATATCGAGCGCAGCGGCAATTGATTTGCAAAAAGATGCGCAGCTAGCCTGGCGCAATTCGGTGCGCTGCAGCGGACGCGCACGTTGGCGTTCACTGCGAGTGATCGATGCCAGGAGTGCCAATTCTGTTGAGGAGAGCTTCGATGCGCTATTCGAGCATTTGAAACGTGCTGACGCGAACCGAAGCGCAGAATCATTCATCACAGTCTTCCCAGAATTTAATCCGGACCAAGCCGAGACTCGTATTTGGAACCATCAGCTCATGCGTTATGCGGGCTACTCAGGGAGCAATGGCTCAGTGCTGGGCGATCCGATGAATATACGGTTGACTCAAATCGCGATCGACCTGGGCTGGCAGCCCCCTCATCAGCGTAGCCGATTTGATATTTTGCCGATCATTTTGCAATTTCGCGGCAAGCTACATCTACGACCCATTCCAACAGAGTACGTCGCCGAGGTCGCGATCCGTCACCCCGAGTATCCTGGCATCGAGTCTTTGGGGCTACGCTGGTATACTATACCAGTGGTCTCCGACATGCTGTTTGCTTCCGAACAAGCCATCTATCCAACGGCTCCTTTTAGTGGCCATTACGTGTCGACTGAGATCGCTGCTCGAAATCTTGCAGACCTAAAGCGCTACAATCAATTACCACAGATCGCCTCAGCGATCGGGCTCGACCCAAGTAAACACGCTCAGTTTTGGATCGATCGCGCATTGGTAGCATTAAATGAAGCCGTACTCTGGTCATTTGAGCAGGCGGGATATCGAATCGTGGATCAGCATACCGTCAGTGCAGAATTCGCTAGTTTTTGTAACAAAGAAGATCGAAACGAACGCATCGTGCATGGTGATTGGCCTTGGCTCATCCCCCCCATGTCTGGCGCGTCGACGCCGATTTTCTTTCGCAGTTTTGAACCGAAAATTGAACTGCCTAATTTTCTCTACCAAACAGTGCCCTGGAACACTCCCAGCGGACAAGCCGCACTTGCGGCAAGCACCTGAGCAGTGAACTGCGCGCTTAGCGCTATTTGCAACAGAATGGGAGACGCCGAGGCTGTAACTGGGATGAGGTCACGATGCCTCGCTCAGCCAACTCACGCTATTACTGATTATTAAAATAAAGCGAGTTGAGAGATTGCCGCAGGCTGCGCTTGATTGTGGAAAAACAATTCCCTCACACCCGCTTCACTGGATCCGCCTGTCCTGCGACAGGCTGTGCGATCATGATTTCCACCAACTGTTGATTCCGAACGATCTTGAGCGTGAGAGGTTTCTTTCCAGCGCGTGCACAGGCCTGCAGGAGCGCGGCACTGGTGCGGACGGCCTGTCCATTGACCTGTTGCACCACGTCTCCTTCTTTCAACCCTTGTTGAGCCGCCGCAGAATTCTTTGCAACCTGCGTCAACACCACTCCGCCCTCTTCTTGACCCACGCCGTAAGCGGAAAATGCTTCGCCGCTCAAAGCCTGCAGGTTCGCGCCAAGCCAGACCAACGGCTTAGCAGGCCGCGTTGCCTCGCGTGCTTTTTGAGGAGCCCGCTTCGCTTTTGCTTGCGCAAGCACTGGGGTAGGAAGTTGCGGCGTGCGGGCAATCTTTTTAAGCGCGGGCTTTTTCACCCCGAACTGATCCATCGGGAAATTTTTGAATCCGATATCGAAGGCGGGCGAGCCTTCCTCGACACGGAAATCGCCGCTGGCCGGGTCGACAAACTGCGGGTCACCGAAGATCGAATTTTTGTCCCATCCCAACTGGTCCGAAGTCGCTTTGACCGTCGACTCATCGGCAACGAAATACAGGTTCCTGTCAACTCGGGCGCTATCCGCATTCGGTCGTTTCATACGTGCGGGACGGTGCCGAGACATCAAAATATTTCCATACACTTCATCGTTGTTCCCCACATACCAAACGTGCGGGTGCAGACCGTTGTTCACGATCACATTGTTCCAAGCATGGCGGCGGAAACCTTCACGCAATTTGAGCCCTTTCGCCAGCAGCAGGTTGTTGTAGATATCGTAGTTGCTCGATCCGTCGTCCAGATCGACGTCCCAGCCGTGGTCACAGCGCCAACGGCTATTGCGGATGACCGACGTTTCGACGGCATCCAGGAATGGGAGCTTCGGGTTCTTATCGATTGCTCTTTGTGACGTTTTGACATCGCTACGCCAGAAGCGGTCGCGGCCCCAGGAATTGAACGAGCCGTGATCATGCGTCTCTAGCACGGTATCAAACACGTCACAGCCTTCGATCAAATGTCCACCCCAGGTGCCTTCGCTCACATTAATGCCTGAACGGGCACAGTCGTAGATGGAGACATCGCGCACGGTGATGCCCTGCGCCATGGAAATCTGCACGCCGGCTGGCTGTTTTTCAACTCGCCCGATGCCATGGATCAGACAGTCCTCGACAATCGAATCGGCCGGATAGTTGTCCGTTTTTGGCCCAGGTGTTAGATCAATTTTGCTAAGGTCGTTCGTCTCTTTGTATTCAAACAGCGGATTCCGCACGGCCTTCGGATCTCCCACAAAGCAGACTCCGCTGGCGCCCGTGTCGTGGATGTGGCAACCCGCAACTTTGACCCGGCGATTGTAGTTATTGACGAAGACCGCATTGCCGCCGACCTGATCGAATTCGCAATCAAGAATGCTGACATCCTCGGTGCCCGTCAGCAGGAAGGCTCCACCCCGATAAATGGCCCAGTCCGAGCGCAGCAATGGCTCTTTGCAATCCATGAAGGTTCGTGCGGCGTGGCGCACGGTAAAGCCCTGTAGGGTAATGCATTTCACCGGCGCTGCCTGCGTGCCTTGAAATTCGACCAAATGACGCAGGCGCACCACCTCTACCTTGGCGTCCGCGATATCCACGCCAGCGGCCGGCATGTAATAGAGCGTAGAGGTCTTCGCATTGTGGAACCACTCTCCCGCAGCGTCGAGTTCCTCGAAGATATTCTCCACCATGCGGTAGTCCTTGTGCATTCCCATCTGGCGGTTGTTCTGCCAGCCGCCTTCATACGTGACCTCGCCCTTGGCATCCTTGCCGGTGATGCGGTAGTGATAGCCGCCCCAACGCTGAACGTGCATGGCGTGAATATAACCGCCCGTTGGATCAGCCCAATTGGCTGCCCGTTCTTTGGAAAAGGCATCAGCCGAAAATCCCTGATAGGCGGCCGTTTTCTTTTTGGGATCGTAGTTCGGGTAGCGCGCCATCCGTTGCGCCTTGCCATCGATGAAGAGCTGATCGATTTCCAAGCCTGCCGGAGTCTTCGCCTGAAAGATTCCATCCTGATAAGCGGTCCAGTCGAGCTCAAGCTTGGAGCCGCCACTCAGCACTGCCCCGCCCTCGTTGTCCGCACGATATACAATCGGATGCGTCGCGGTTCCAGAATCCTGCGAAGCGAAGATCAAGGTTTCGGGCAAGTAATAGACGCCGTCGGCGACATGCACCGTCACCGCTGTCTTCCCGGCATACGGCCGCGCCAGATCACGTGCTTTCGCGAGCGAGGCGACGGATTTTGCCTGCGTGGTGCCCACAAAGGCATCACTGCCCGCGGGGCTGACATACAAGTCGACCGCCTGAACGCTGTGCGCGACAAAGGCACTCAAAGACAGCATCGCTCCTGTCATTATTGCTTTATACTCCATCATTCTTTTGTTCATTGAATTGTTTCTTTGGTTGTTTCACCTGAATGCCGGGCATCTTGGTGACTTGCGGTATAGTCTTACGGATCGGTGTCGCCTTGATCAATTCCGCAGTTTGCTTCAGGATGGCGAACGCTTCGGGCTGAACCTGGCCGCTGCCGTCGGGGCCGACATTCAGCAGGAGATTTCCGCCCTTTTCATTGATATCCTTGAGCTTGCCATAAACCATTTGGGCACTCTTCCAGTTCGTATCATGTGTTTTATAGCCCCACGATTTGTTCATCGTGTAGCAACCTTCCCAGTGCTTGGGGAAAGTGTCCTTGAAGTGGTGCTGTTCCTGGGTGACGAAGTCCAATTCAAATAGACCGCGTTTGGCCACGCGGTTGTTGACGATGACCGTGGGGCTGGCAGCACGAATAGCGTTGTAAAGATCAATGCCATCCTGCATCGTCCACCACCTGGCCCAGTCACCGTCGAACCAGAGCACGGCCGGATTGTACCTCTCAATCAATTCCAAGACCTGGTTCCTCTGGTAGTCCACATATTCCTGTTTCCGGCCTTTCACTATCAGGGTTTGATGAGCCAACCCAGACTGTGCGGGGTGATGCCAATCGATGATGCTGTAATAGAGCCCGAACTTGAGACCGTGCTTCTTGCAGGCCTGGTTCAACTCGTCGAGGATATCCCGTCCCTTGAACGGCGTACTGGCAACGTCATAATCGGTATATCGGCTGTCCCAAAGGCAGAATCCTTCGTGGTGCTTAGTCGTGATCACCAGATATTTCATACCAGCTTGTTTCGCCGCGCTGACAAGGCTCTCTGCGTCAAACTTAGCGGGGTTGAATGTCTTGAGCAGCTGAGTGTACTCTTCACGGGGAATCTTGAACTTGCTTTGAATCCATTCGGCATAGCCCCCGACACTCTTCTCATTCCACACTCCACCGAGCTGCGAATAGAGGCCAAAGTGGATGAACATCCCATACTTCGCTTCCGCGAACCATTGCATGCGCGCAGTGTAGTTCTCGATGGATTCTTTCTTGAGCGTGGCTTCCTGGTCGGATGCTGGCTGTCCCTCGACAGGCTGTGCGATCACGAGGCTCAAAGAGAGCATCGCTCCTGTAATTAATCGTTTATGCATCATCATTCTTTTGTTTATTGAATTGTTTTAAAAGTATAAGTCTCTCCGACAGCAGAGGCAAAGTGGATCCGGTCGGTTCCGTCACGTGTGACCTTGATCTTTTTTCCAGCGCTATCCCTGACGCTCGCCTTGCCGATACCTGGGTAGACGATCCGGCATTCGCCGCCGCTGCGGGATAGGATGGAAAGTTCCGTTGTTTGTCCATCTTTCCATTTCGCAGAGATCACAAAGTTTCCTCGAGCTACGAGGCCATCAAAATGTCCGGTATTCCACGCTTTCGGCAGGGCTGGTAAGATTTTGATCGCACCGTCATGGCTTTGCAGCAGCATTTCCGCGACGCCGGCCATCGTGCCGAGACTGCCGTCGATCTGGAAGGGAGGATGCAGCGCCCAGAGATTGGTAGCTGTGCGTTCGATAATGAAACGCTGATAAGCTTCATGTGCCTCATCGCCCTCACCGAGTCGGGCGCGGCAGTTCATGCGGTGCGCCAGTGCCCAACCGGTGGTTCTGTTGCCGCGCAGGTCGAGCGTGTGACTTGCCGCCTGCATCCAGTCAGGTTGGTTGGACTTGATCAACGTGCCGGGAAAAAGGGTGCAGAGATGGGAGATGTGGCGGTGTCGTTCCTGACCGATATCGCTGTAGTTTTTTTCCTCGCGATACTCTTTAATCTGACCGCTGGCACCAATCAGAACCGGATCGAGCTTAGTGATCTGCTCGCGGATTGTGTTAAGGAACGGATCCTCATTGCCCAGCGCATCCGCCATAGCCAGCGTGTCGGAATAGCTTTCCCACACGAAACCTTGGTCGAAGGTGCAGCCAGCCGTAATGTAATTTCTCCCTCCTTGCAGATGACCCGGCAGCCCCTTCACCTGCTCGGGGGTTGCCGTCTGTTCCGGAGAGGCGGACGGCTCAACCAGTAACAGATCGTCATGCGGAACCAGCACCTTGGAGTAAAATTTGCTCAGGGACAACATCGCCGGATAGGCGACCTCTTCCAGGTATGCTTGATCCTGCGTAAACTGATAATAATCAACCAGGAGCTTGGCGGTAAATCCGCCAGTGCCCGGGCCGGAATGCCCCCCGGCACTAGGAATATAGTAGGCGTTCGCTCCGGTTCCGATGATCCAACCATTATCGTCACCTTTGTTGAGCTGACTCGGATTGTGCTTACGCACGTAGTCGGTGGCGTGCTGCTGTGCGATGGGGAGATAGGCCTCGAAAAAGCCAATATAGGCCTCGAAACATTCGGCCAGGTTGGTGCTCATCGAGCCCCAGTAATTCATCTGCACATTGATATTGTGCCAGAATCCTCCCGACCACGGCGTGTAAAAATCCTGACTCCAGGCTCCCTGCAGGTTGGCGGGTAAACTCTTTTCACGTGAGCTCGAAATGAGCAGGTAGCGGCCGTACTGGAACATCAGTT
>Ga0206125_10003552_pt1 | contig 14778 bp, 10 predicted proteins | sample Helgoland_Spring_4_FD_148598 | JGI IMG/M metagenome (GOLD analysis project Ga0206125, IMG submission 148598) | Pelagic subsurface seawater microbial communities from Kabeltonne, Helgoland, North Sea - Helgoland_Spring_Bloom_20160331_1 | ecosystem: Environmental > Aquatic > Marine > Epipelagic ... | reverse complement strand
ACAAGTTTAACTATATCCCAGATCCGCATGGAGCTGTTGGTTATCTAGGTGTCAATGATTTTTTAAAATCATATCCTGATTATAAATGTATCATTCTAGAAACTGCGCATCCAGCTAAATTCTCAGAGATTATCAGTTTGTATACTAATAATTTAGAATTACCTTCTCAAATTAGTTCTGTTATGGATAAGAAAAAAGAGTCCGTAAATATTGATAGCTATTTAGCTTTTAAAAACTATTTGTTAAATAGTTAGTCTTATATCTTTGGAAGTTGTCCTTCCCCTTTTGTTGCCAATGAGGTTTTTCCTGTCAAGAACAAATCTATCTCTCTAGCGGCTTCTCTACCCTCAGATATTGCCCATACAATTAATGACTGTCCTCTTCTCATATCACCTGCACTAAATATTTTTGAAATATTTGTTTGATAATTTGTTGTTTGATAATTGTTTCTGGTGTTAATTTTAACTCCAAGCTTGGTAGCCAAAGTTGCTTCTGCTCCTGTAAAGCCAAGAGCTAGTAGTGCAATATCACATTTCCATATTTTTTCTGAACCCTCAATTTCAATTAACTTAGGTGAATTATTTTTTTTATTTTCCCATTTAACATTTACTGTTTTTAATCCGGTTAGGTTATTGTCCTTATTAAACAAAAACTCTTTTGTATTTATCAACCAATTTCTATCACACCCCTCTTTATGTGATGTACTATTTTTAAGTTGCAAAGGCCAATATGGCCAAGGAGTCTTAATACTTCTTTTTATTGGTGGTTTTGGCATTATTTCAAAATTAATGACCGATTTTGCTCCATTTCTATTTGCGGTTCCTACACAATCTGAGCCTGTGTCTCCACCTCCAATTATTATAACATTTTTATTTTTTAACTCTGGTGTTTTAATTGATTTGTCATAAATAGACTTAGTTTGCCTGGTTAGTAAATCCATTGCTTGAATTACACCATTTGAATTTGCTCCAGGAATATTCAAATCTCTTTTTTCAGATGCCCCACCACACAATAAAATAGAATCAAAATCCTCTAGGTCTGATACACTAATATTCACTCCTACATTGGCATTTGTAATAAATTTAATTCCTTCTTTTTTTAATATATTAACTCGTCTATCAATTATTTTTTTTTCCAATTTAAAATTTGGAATACCATATCTTAATAGACCACCAATTTTGTCCTCTTTTTCAAATACAATTACATTATGTCCAACACTATTTAGTTGTTGTGCTGCTGCTAGTCCTGCAGGACCAGAACCAACAATGGCAATCTTGTAATTGGTTCTTTTACTAGGAATTTTTGGTTTAATCCACCCATTTTTAAAGCTTTTTTCAACTATATTTTTTTCAATATTTTCAATCGATACGGGTTCTTCTATTATACCTAAAACACAAGATTTTTCACAGGGTGCTGGGCAAAGTCTTCCAGTAAACTCAGGAAAATTATTGGTTGAATGTAAAATCCAAGAAGCTTTTTGCCATTCTTCTTGATGTACCATATGATTAAAATCAGGAATTAAATTTCCAAGAGGGCAAGAGCTATGGCAAAATGGTATTCCGCAATCCATACATCTTGAGCCTTGGTTTTTCAAGTCCTTATCATCTAACTTTATAGTAAACTCCTTATAATTGCTAATTCTTTTTTTTACAGAAACATATCCGTCTTCTTTTCTTTTAAACTCTTTAAATCCTGTTGGTTTACCCATATTATTTAAGCCTATTTATTAATTTTTTCTCTTTTACAATCTTTTCAAGCGCTCTTTTGTATTCTGTAGGCATTACTTTAATAAAATGACTAACTTGATTTCTCCAATCAGAAAGCATTCTTTTGCCTATGTTGCTATTTGTATATTTGACATGTTCGGTTATGTGATATTTTAGATGAATATTATCTTCGTTAGAGAGGTTTTCAAATTCAATTGATTCTGTATTACATAGACCATCTATAAAGCTATTTTCTTTATCGTATATGTAAGCAATACCTCCACTCATTCCAGCCGCAAAATTTCTTCCAGTTTTACCTAGGACAATTACTTTACCTCCAGTCATGTATTCACATCCATGATCACCAATACCTTCTACTACAGCATTAGCCCCCGAATTTCTAACTGCAAATCTTTCACCAACTATACCATTTATATATACATTTCCTGATATCGCTCCAAATAAACATACGTTTCCAGCTATTATGTTTTCTTCAGCTTTAAAATCTGCTTTTTCAGGCTTTTTAATTACTATAGTGGCTCCAGACAAACCTTTTCCTAAATAATCATTAGTATTTCCTTCTAGCTTAAAAGTAATTCCATTTGTAGCAAAAGCTCCAAAACTTTGACCTGCTGAGCCGTTAAAATCAATATTTATTGTGTTGTCTGGAAGCCCTTTGTCTTTATATTTTTTTGATATTTCATTACTTAAAATTGCTCCTACTGATCTATCTGTATTTTTAATCTTGAAGGATAAATTTGTTTTGATACCATAATGAATTGCTTTTTGTGATGATTTAACGATCTTTATATCTAGTACATTGTATAAGTTATGATCTTGATTTTCAGTGTTTCTTAATGTTGTTGTCTTAGGATTGAATGGCTGATATAGAATTGAAGAAAAGTCAAGACCTTTAGCTTTGTAGTGATTAATCGCTTTTGAAGTATTTATTTTTTGTGTCTGACCTATCATCTCGTCCATTGTCTTAAATCCAAGTAAAGCCATAATTTCCCTTAGCTCATTGGCTACGAAATAAAAAAAGTTTATTACATGCTCAGGCTTTCCTTTAAAGTTTTTTCTAAGTTGTTTATCTTGAGTTGCTATTCCAACTGGACATGTATTTAAGTGACATTTTCTCATCATTATACAGCCTGAAGCTACCAATGGAGCTGTTGCAAATCCAAACTCTTCAGCTCCTAATAAAGCTGCTATTGCTACATCTCTTCCAGTTTTAAGTTGACCATCACATTCTACTACAATCCTGCTTCTTAAATTATTCAAAACTAATGCTTGTTGAGCTTCTGCTATTCCTAATTCCCATGGTAATCCAGCGTGTTTTAATGAAGTTAGCGGAGATGCTCCAGTCCCACCATCGTAACCTGATACTAAAACTACATCTGCTTTTGCTTTGGCAACTCCAGCGGCTATAGTGCCAACTCCAACTTCTGACACAAGTTTTACATTTATTCTAGCTTCTCGATTTGCATTTTTCAAATCATAGATTAACTGAGCTAAATCTTCAATTGAGTATATGTCGTGATGAGGAGGTGGTGATATTAAACCAACAAATGGAGTTGAATTCCTTACCTCTGCTATCCAAGGAAACACCTTTTCACCTGGCAATTGTCCACCTTCACCTGGTTTTGCACCTTGTGCCATTTTAATTTGTATCTCTTTAGCGTTAGTTAGATAATTTGATGATACTCCAAACCTTCCAGACGCAACTTGCTTGATTGCTGAGTTTTTATTGTCACCATTTTTCATTACTTCAAATCTTTTATTATCTTCACCTCCTTCACCAGAATTACTTTTACCTCCAATCCTGTTCATTGCAACTGCTAGGTTTTCGTGAGCTTCTTTTGAAATTGACCCATAGGACATAGCTCCAGTTTTAAATCTTTTTACAATTTCTGTCCATGGTTCAACTTCGTTAATCGGGATAGGATTATAGTTGTTGAATTCAAATAGACCACGAATAGTCATTAGTCTTTTTGACTGCTTATTTATATTGTCTGCGTATATGTTATAGCTTTTTTGATCATTTAGTCTTACAGCTTGTTGTATTTTAGTTATGGTTGTTGGATTAAACATATGTCTTTCACCATTTCGTCTCCATCTATAGTCCCCGCCAATGTCAAGTTTTAATTTATCCTTCTCATCATTTAACGGAAAGGCATGATCATACCTCTTAGATATTTCTTTTTCTATTTCATAAAGACCAATTCCTTCAATTCTAGAGGTTGTATAGGGAAAATATTTTTTCGAAAACCCAGAGTTAAAGCCAATAATTTCAAAAAGTTGAGATCCTCTATATGAATGTAGAGTGGAAATGCCAATTTTGTTCATTATTTTTAATATTCCTTTACCTATAGCTTTATTGAAATTAATTACTGCTTCAATTTCTGTATAACCTTTTATAAAACCTTCTCTAACTTGAGTCCTAATTATTTCATTGACCATGTAAGGATTAATAGCGCTAGCACCATACCCAAATAGAGCTGCAAAATGGTGAGGCTCTCTAGGCTCAGCAGATTCCATTATTATGTCAAAATATGATCTTTTTCTTCTTTGATTTAACGAGTGATGAACAAAAGAACATGCTAATAGAGCTGGTATTGGTGCATTTGTTTTATTTGCATTTTTATCAGAAAGTATAATTATGTTAAAGCCCTTGTTGATACTTCTTTCTACTTCATTAACAATTTCGTCTAATGAGTCCTCTATGCCGTTTAGTCCTTTGCTTTTGTTGTATAAGATTTTTATTGTTTTAGACTTAAACCCTTTGTATTCTATTTGTCTAATTTTATGTAAATCTCTATTTGAAATTACAGGATTTTGAATTTTTAATTTTTTACATTGACGCGGTGAGACTTCAAATAAGTTTTTGTCATTTCCTAGTGATAAACTAATATCAGTTACTATTTTTTCTCTTATTCCATCAAGCGGAGGGTTTGTTACCTGTGCAAATAATTGTTTAAAATAATTATAAATTAATTGGGTTTTTTCTGAAAGAACAGCTAGTGGGGTGTCATTTCCCATAGATCCAATTGCTTCTTTGGAGTTTTGAGCCATTGGTGTGATTATCTCTTGAATATCTTCAGTGGTGTAGTTGTATAGTCTTTGTCGTATTTTTAAAGATATTGATTCTTTTAATTGATTTTCTTTTATGTAAGGAATGTCTTTTAATTCAATCATTTGATCTTTGAGCCATTTTCCATAAGGTCGCTTGGTCGTTATTTTATTCTTAATTTCATCATCATTTATTATTCTTCCCTTATTCATATCAACTAAAAACATCTTTCCTGGTTCAAGACGACCATGAGATAATATATTTTCTGGCTGAATTTCAATTACTCCAATTTCTGAAGACATAATTAGTCTACCATCCTTGGTTACAGTATATCTGGAGGGTCTGAGTCCATTTCTATCTAATAGTGCGCCAATATAATCACCGTCAGTAAATGGAATTGATGCTGGTCCATCCCATGGCTCCATGATACATGAATTATATTTATAAAAAGATTTCCTTTCCTCGTTCATGTTTGTGTGTTTTTCCCATGCTTCTGGAATCATCATCATCATAACTTCTGGAAGACTTCTGTCAGTCAGTGTTAAAAGTTCAACAACCATATCCATAGATGCAGAATCTGATTTTCCATTTAAAATTATTGGAAACAGATCTTTCATATGCTCTCCAAATTCGTCGCTCTGCATTATCTCTTCTCTAACTCTCATCCTACTTAAGTTACCTCTTAATGTGTTTATTTCGCCATTTTGACACATAAACCTAAATGGTTGTGCAAGTTCCCATGACGGAAGGGTATTTGTTGAAAATCTTTGATGAACTAACGCTAGTCTAGTTACAAGTTCTGGTTGTTGTAAATCAGTAAAGTATAGTCCGATTGTTTCAGGCTTTATAATTCCCTTGTAGATAATAGTTGTAATAGAAAGGCTGTTGACATAGAAAAAATTGCAGTCAGTCACTTTTGAGTTGTAAATTTTATGTTCTGCTATTTTTCTAGCGATATAGAGTTTGATTTTAAATTTCTTTTCGGAAATATTTTTTGATTTTTTAATAAATACTTGCTCGCTTAGTGGTTCTGATTTTGATGCAATTTCACCTAAAAAAGAACCTATAACAGGGACTTTTCTCCACCCAATTATTTCTAAGTCTTGTTTTTTAATTTCACTTGAGAAAATGTCTCTAAAAAAACTTGTTTGATTTTTAGGAAAAAATAACATTCCAACAGCGTAATTTCTTTCTTCAGGAATGTCAAATTCGCAAACTTTTTTAAAATAACTATGTGGTATGTCAATAAGGAGTCCTGCTCCATCCCCTGTAACTCCATCTGAACTAACTCCACCTCTATGTTTTAGTTTAATTAAAATTTCAAGAGCGTCATGAATTATTTGATTAGTTTTCTCGCCATTTAAATTACATATAAATCCAGCTCCACAATTCTCGTGCTCGTATTCTGGTCTGTATAGCCCTTGTTTTTTAAACATGTTTTTTTGGTTGGTTTAGTTTGTTGGGGAAGGCTAATATATAGACAACTATTACTATAAAAAAATATCAAATAATATTTATGAATTATACAAATATGTCCATCAAATTAAATGAATTTAGTATTTAAATGAGTCTATTTTAGTGATTTGATAATGGGTTTTGTAAAATAAATTTAATTTAATTATTTAATTATAAAAATGCATTTTATATAAACAATTTATTAAATTTTTTAATTATTCTTAATTTATTGATGATTATGATAAATTATCAAATTATCAAATTATTAATTATTGATATCTTTTTTTTAATTTTTTTAATTTTCAGGTATTTATTTTTACCGTTATCATAAAAATTTTATTTTGTTTGATTTTGATAATAATTAATCTTCTTTTTTCATATAAATTTAGCCGCTTAATAACACAAAAAATATATTATGAAAAAATTATTTACTTTTTTATTTATTACGTTTATTTCTGTCTTTAATACTTTTGGTCAAGAAATAAGTGCAGACGTTGTTAGCCGTTATGTTTGGAGAGGTACCCAATTTGGTGACTCCGCTCACATCCAGCCAGGATTATCTTACAGTTTAGGTGATTTTGAAATTGGTGGTTGGGGAAGTTTTGCATTATCAGGAAATGACAGTGGATCTGAGTTAGATCTTTACGTTTCTTACGATCTTGGATTTGCATCATTAACCCTTACTAATTATACGTTCCCAGGTGACACTAGCGCATCAATTATTCCAGACGATTTTTTTGGAGTTGAAGGCTATGAATTTAGTACTGCCTTTGATTTAGGCCCTCTTGGTTTATCAGTGGGTTATTTTACAGAAACAGAAGATTTATACATTGAAACTGGATTTTCAATTGGAGCTTTAGACGTTGCAATTGGAGCAGGTAACGAAGTTTATACATTGGATGGAGATTTTGCTGTTTGTAATGTCTCTCTAGGATCAGCAAAAGAAATTAAAATCAGTGAAGACTACTCTCTTCCAGTTTTTGGTTCTTTTGTTTATAATCCTGACACTACAAATGCTTTTTTAGTGTTTGGAGCTAGTTTCTAATATTAATCATTAAAATTTTAGTTATGTATTATATATTTAATTTATTTATTTCCTTATTTCAAGAATCTTCTTTGATTGAAATAACGGATAACATTTCAGCCGAAGATCTTTCTGCAGCAGTTGATGCTGTAAAAAGTGATTTGTATGGAGACATGGGAATGCTTTGGATGCTAATTGCAGGTATTTTGGTCTTTTTCATGCAAGCAGGTTTTACATTAGTTGAGTCAGGTATGACTAGATCTAAAAATGCAGTAAATATTGCTATGAAAAACTTGTTAGATATTACAGTTGGTTCAATAACCTATTGGTTTGTAGGTTACTCTTTAATGTATGGTAGTTCTGAAAATGGCTATTTCTTTTGGAGTGGTATAATGCAAGGTGAAGGAGCTGATCTATTTTTCCAAACAATGTTTGCTGCTACAGCTGCAACAATTGTTTCAGGTGCAATAGCTGGAAGAACGAAATATTCTACCTATGCTATATTTACATTAGTAATGACTGCTTTCATTTATCCTATTGCAGGTGGTTGGGAATGGAACGGAGGTTTTTTAAATACTGCTTCATTTATGCCAGCTGAATTTATAGATTTTGCAGGATCTTCAATAGTTCACTCTGTAGGTGGATGGGCAGCTTTAGTTGGAGCGTACATGGTTGGTCCAAGAATTGGAAAATTCGTTGACGGAAAAGTAATTCCTTTTCCTGGTCATAATCAAATCTTAGCAACCCTTGGAGTTTTTATATTGTGGTTAGGATGGTTTGGTTTTAATGGTGGATCTCAATTAGCATGGGGTGGGCCTGACGCTATTGCTGCTTCGAATGTTGTTTTATATACAAACTTAGCTGCTGCTGCTGGTGCTTTTGGTGCATTAGTTACAACCTGGATCTGGTATGGAAAACCTAATTTAGTTCAAACATTAAATGGAGCATTAGCAGGACTTGTAAGTATTACTGCAGGGTGTGGAAATATGACTGCTTCTGGTTCTTTTGCTGCTGGTTTAATAGGTGGTATTATAGTTGTTTTTTCTATTGAGTTTATTGAAAAAAAATTAAAAATAGATGATGCAATCGGCGCTGCTTCAGTTCATGGAGTAGCTGGTGTATGGGGAACCTTAGTTATCGGTCTTTGGGGTGTTGATGGCGATACTGGTATTGGCCTCTTTAATGGAGGTGGTGCTTCACAGCTTGGAGCTCAAGCTATCGGTGCTTTAGCCTATGCATTATGGGCTACTCTTTTAGCATTTTTAGTTTTTGGAATTCTTAAAAAGGCAATTGGGCTGAGAGTATCCAAAGAGGTAGAAATTGCTGGCCTAGATGAATCTGAACATGGTTCTATAGCCTATGCAGGTGAGAGAAAAAGAAAATGATATAATAATAATTAGTTTGTTTTGTTAATAGTGGTTAAAATGGCTTAGAAATTTATTTCTAGGCCATTTTACTTAATTTACCTTTATTTTAGTAGCAACTTCTTTAGCTTTTTGAACTAATATTGGTGTATCTTCTTTACCAAAGGCTAAAGCAACTGCCATTCTTCTATATTTCCTTGTGTTAGGTTTCCCAAAAATTTTAAAGTCAGTATTTTTGAATTTTGCAGCTTCCTTTAAACCTGAGATTATAGGATAATTTGTATTGTTATCTTTTGCTAGTACAACTGCTGAAGCTCCATTTTGAATTAATGGTATTGACGTTATTGGGATTCCTAAAATAGCTCTAGCATGTAGTTCAAATTCTGAAAAGTTTTGTGTTCCAGCCAAAGTTACCATTCCGGTGTCGTGAGGTCTAGGAGATAATTCAGAAAAATAAACTGTATCATTTTTTATGAAAAACTCTACGCCCCAAATTCCACTTCCACCTAGTGCTTTTGTAATCTTGTCAGCCATCTCTTGGGCTGTTTTCAAGTGACTATCTTCCATTTTCATTGGTTGCCAACTTTCCTGATAATCACCTCTTTCTTGTCGATGTCCAATAGGTGGACAGAACAAGGTATTGTTATTATTTTGTGTTAGTGTTAAAAGTGTTATTTCATAATCAAAGGATATAAACTCTTCAACAATTACCTCCATTAAATCTCCTCTAGAACCTTTCAAAGCCATTGTCCAAGCTTCTTTAATATCCAATTTATCTTTTATTACAGATTGTCCTTTCCCAGAGGATGACATAAGAGGCTTGACTACACAAGGCATCCCTGTATATTCCACTCCTTTTACTAGTTCATCATATGATTTAGCATATTTGTATTTTGCAGTTTTTAACCCCAAATCTTTAAAGGCTAAATCTCTAATTGATTTTCTATTCATCGTAAAATTTGCCGCCTTTGCAGACGGAATTACATTGTAGCCTTGTTTTTCATAATCATAAAAACGTTCAGTTCGAATACTTTCTATTTCAGGAACAATAAAATCTGGTTTATGCTTGTCAACAATTTTATCCAATTCAAATCCATTTAGCATATCAATAACCTCAAATTCATGAGCAACCTGCATTGCTGGAGCATTTTTGTAGTTATCTACAGCTATAATATATTGACCTAATCTTTGCATTGCAATTACAACTTCTTTGCCTAATTCTCCTGAACCTAATAATAGTATTTTATTTCTCATTTCACTAATGTAATAAATTACACTTTATAAATATTTTTATTGTAGTTTACAATTAACAGACATTTAAATTGTCTGTCATTATTTTTAATTTATTTTATTAAAAAATATGATTTGTTATAAAGGTAGCTTCATTTGTTATAACTATTACTTTAAGTATTTAGTAATTTCATAAATAAATACTTATTTATTCAATTTTTTTAAACTCATATAATATTATTTTCTGTTAATTTTTTTTGTTTGTAATTAAAAGGTTTTAAAATTTATTTTTAAAGCCTTTTTTTTATGTTTTAATTATAAAGTAAGTTATTTTTTAACTCTTCGATTTATAAAAGTATATTTGAAAAAAAATGTAATGCACAAAGCAGGTTTTGTAAATATTATTGGAAATCCAAACGTAGGTAAATCTACTTTGATGAACTCTTTTGTTGGAGAGAAGCTTTCAATTATTACATCTAAGGCTCAAACTACTAGACATAGAATTCTTGGTATTGTAAATGGCGATGACTTTCAAATGGTAATTTCTGATACACCAGGAATAATTAAACCTGCATACGAGCTTCAGTCCTCAATGATGGACTTTGTAAAAGCAGCTCTTGATGATGCGGATGTACTTGTATACATGGTTGAAATTGGTGAAAAGGATCTTAAGGATGAAAAATTCTTTGAAAAAATTATAAATTCTAAAATACCAGTTATACTACTTATTAATAAAATTGATATTTCTAATCAAGAGGAGTTAGAGGAATATGCACTTATGTGGAAAGATAAAGTTCCAAATGCTGAAATTTACCCAGTCTCTGCTTTAAAAAACTTTCAAATTAAAGATGTTTTTGATAGAATTGTTGAGTTGTTGCCCGAATCACCAGCTTTTTATCCGAAAGATCAGTTAACTGATAAACCAGAGAGATTTTTTGTAAATGAAATCGTTAGAGAAAAAATACTTACTTACTACAAAAAAGAAATTCCATACTCTGTCGAAATTTTAACTGAAGAGTTTTTTGAAGAAGAAAAAATTATCAGAATCAGATCTGTTATTATGGTAGAAAGAGAAAGTCAAAAAGGAATTGTTATTGGCCATAAAGGAGTTGCTTTAAAAAGAGTCGGTACTTCTGCAAGACGTGATTTAGAAGCTTTCTTTGGAAAGCAAATTCATATTGAGCTTTATGTTAAAGTCAATAAAAATTGGAGAAGCAACCAAAACCAATTAAGAAGGTTTGGTTATAATAATTAAAACATTTTTTTTTTTAGTTATTATAATTACTACAATTATTTTAAACCCAAACACCCATTTATAATATTTTTAGATTATTAACTACTAAAAATATAAAAATGAAAAAATTAATTTACCTATTATTTTTTATTACCACTTTTTCTTTTTCTCAAAATGCATTTATGGAATTTCAATTTGAGGCTAAAAGAGGAGCGCAGACTGCTATTCTAGCTCTCACTGATGAGTTCTGGGGAGATGCTGAGTTTAAATCTGGAGGAATCAATATTCAAGCCTTTAACATTGGAAATGAAATTTCTACACATAGAATTGTACTTTATGGAGACCCTGCAAATTGGGGAAGATCTGATTCTTTATCCAATGAGGACAAGTGGGCAGTATTTTCTCACAAACTAAATAACCATATAGAAAAATGGACTCATAGTTCATCTGGAAATGTTATTAGTTGGGTTGGAGATAATGATGACTATAAGTATGCTCAGATATATGAATTCAAAGCAAGCGACCCAGCTGCATTTAAAGCAGCTCACGATAAGCTTGTTAGTGAAATGTCCCCTACATTAAAAGGTGAGATTGGATTTGGAAGTTATGAAATTGGAGGTTATAATGGAGCCTCACATTGGGTTGTTGTTACCGCTAAAAACTGGAGTGATTTAATTGTTACAAGAAGAAATATGAAGGAATCATTAAGTAAACAATGGGAACAATACTATAAAGATAGAGGTGATGTAGAGCATATTAGAAATTACACCCTTAACACTGCCAAAAGGTATTAAGATTATTATTAACTATAAAAAAACGATAAAATGAAAAAATTACTAATATTATTATTAATTCCATTTTTTGCTTTTTCTCAAACTAATCCAGATAGAGAATATTGGCAAACTAACAAATGGACACCTAAAGAAGGAATGAATGCTGAATTTGAAGCAGGAGTTGCTAAAAAGACAGATAAGTTTAATTCAACTGCTGAAACTTCTATGGCTACATATCAAATTATTACTGGGCAAGACCAAGGAAAGTATATGAGAGTTATGGGAAATAGAGAGTCTTCTGCATTTGACGAAGATAACACTGCTGAATTAGCATATTGGGGTAAACATGTTATGCCTTATGTTGAATCTAATGATGGAAACATTCGATGGTGGAGAATGAAAGGTTTTAGTCAAAACTGGGACAATGACCTGCCGCCAGCTAGATTTGTAAAAATGACAACTTACACAGTTAAGAGAGGTAAAATGTCAGATTTTTTAAGATTCTGGAGAAACAATACTAAATTACAGAAAGAACTTGGTTATTCTGGAATAACAGGACTATTTATGTTAGTTTCAGGTGGAGAATCTCAGCAATTATTGGAAGTAGAACCTTACAATAGTCATGCAGAGGGAATTGGTAAAATGACTGATCCAGATGTAAAATATATTGAAGAATATAATAAAATGCATGGATGGAGAACTCACCGTAATGATGAAAGAGCTGCAACTGAGGCAATTGAAGAATTATGGGGTATTACTGTAGAAACTGCAGAGTTAAATGTTGAAATGTCTTCAAAATTGAAATAAATTTCATTCAAACTTACATTATAAAAAGTTGATTAATTTATTAATCAACTTTTTTTTATGTAAAATTCTAGTTTTTAGCATTACATTTGCATTCATTAAAATAATATGAGTAATATAGTTGCAATAGTAGGTAGACCAAATGTTGGTAAATCAACATTCTTTAATAGACTAGTCCAAAGACGTGAAGCTATAGTAGATGCTATTAGCGGGGTAACTAGGGATAGACACTATGGTAAAAGTGATTGGAATGGTAAAGAATTCTCTTTGATTGATACTGGAGGATATGTAGTTGGTAGTGATGATGTGTTTGAGAGTGAAATAGATAAACAAGTAGAGCTAGCAATTGATGAAGCCGATGCAATTATTTTTATGGTTGATGTAGAGTCAGGTGTAACTTCAATGGACGAAGAAGTAGCAAAACTACTTAGAAAAGTTAATAAACCTGTTTTTCTTGTCGTAAACAAAGTAGATAATTCAACGAGATCTAATAATGCGGTTGAATTTTATGAGCTTGGACTGGGTGAGTACTACACTATCGCTAGTATAAATGGTTCTGGAACTGGGGATTTATTAGATGCACTCGTAGAAAATTTTTCTAATGAAACTGAAGAAGTAAATGATTTACCAAGATTTGCAGTAGTTGGAAGACCCAACGCTGGTAAATCGTCATTTATTAATGCATTAATTGGGGAACAGAGATATATTGTTACTGATATAGCTGGAACAACAAGAGATTCAATTGATACCAAATATAATAGATTTGGATTTGAATTCAACCTTGTTGATACTGCTGGTATTAGACGAAAATCTAAAGTAAAAGAAGATCTTGAGTTTTATTCTGTAATGCGAAGTGTTAGAGCTATAGAGCATTCAGATGTATGTATTTTACTACTAGATGCTACTAGAGGTTTTGATGGGCAAGTAAGAAATATATTTTGGCTAGCAGAAAGAAACAAAAAAGGAATTGTAATTGTAGTTAATAAATGGGATTTAGTAGAAAAAGATAATCAATCATTGAAAGATTATGAAAAAATTATTCGAAAAGAAACTGAGCCATTTACAGATGTGCCAATTGTTTTCATTTCTAGCTTGACAAAACAGAGGCTTTTTAAGGCAATAGAAACTGCTGTCGAAGTATATAAAAATAGGTCTAAAAAGATAAAAACAAGTAAGTTGAATGATGTTCTTTTACCAATAATAAAAAATTATCCACCTCCAGCTTATAAAGCTAAATACGTAAAAATTAAGTTTATTACTCAGCTTCCTACACCACAACCTCAATTTGCATTTTTTTGTAATTTACCGCAATATATTAAAGAACCTTACAAAAGGTTTCTAGAAAACAAACTCAGAGAGTACTTTCATTTTAATGGTGTTCCTATAGATATTTATATGAGAAAGAAATAAACTTAAAGTTCCTTTTTTATTTTAAGGAGTCTACTTTTTATTTCATTTAGTTTTTCAATTATTTCAAAACTATTCATAGGTTTTTTTTTAGCTTCTTTAATGTATGTTTTGGCACCCTCAATTGTGAAACCTTTTTCTTTTAGTAAAAAAAAGATTTGTTTTATGATTATAATATCATCTGAGGTGTATTTCCTTTTGCCATTTGCACTTTTTTTAGGGCTAAGTGTTTTAAATTCTTTTTCCCAAAAACGTATTAATGATGCATTTACATCAAAAGCTTTTGCTACTTCTCCAATTGAGTAATATCTTTTTTCAGGTAATTCAAAATTCATTAGTCTAAAGATTGATTAACTAATGACGTTTGTTTAAGTAATTCATCAAATTCCTTGGCAGTTAAATTACCGTAATAAAAATTAACAGGATTGATTCTTCCTTTGTCTTTGAAGACTTCATAGTGAAGATGAGGTGCTTGAGATCTACCTGTGCTACCTACATAACCAATTAAATCACCACGTTTAACTTTTTGCCACTTCTTAACATTGTATTTGTATAAGTGTGCATATAGGCTAGTATAACCATATCCGTGATCAATTCTAATATGTTTTCCGTATCCAGTAGATCGGCTATCGACTCTTTTTACTACACCATCACCTGTTGCATATACTGGAGTTCCTCGTGGGGCAGTAAAATCCATACCATAATGGAATT
>Ga0206125_10003548_pt1 | contig 14783 bp, 12 predicted proteins | sample Helgoland_Spring_4_FD_148598 | JGI IMG/M metagenome (GOLD analysis project Ga0206125, IMG submission 148598) | Pelagic subsurface seawater microbial communities from Kabeltonne, Helgoland, North Sea - Helgoland_Spring_Bloom_20160331_1 | ecosystem: Environmental > Aquatic > Marine > Epipelagic ... | reverse complement strand
GTTTAGGTGTAATATTTTATCCATATATAGATATATTAAGTAAATGCCTACTAATAATATTATATCATATAGAACTGCCGAATAACCAATCGTATTAAACCATATTGAAAAAAAGTTTTTAGTCTGTGGAACCGCCCTAAAATAATAACAAAATATACTGCTTATCAGCGCGGTTACAATTATGACAGTTATAATTTTATATATATAATTTTTTATTTTTAAAATATTTATGAAAAAATACGCTATAATTAAATATATTAATACTAATACATAATCAATTATTATATTAGTATTAAAATTTTCTATATAATATTTATTTACTAATTTAGTATTTCCAGTTAATACGTGTGGTATTTTAATTAAATATGTTATTATAAAAATTCCTACACAAAATGATATAGTATAATTTAATATATTTTTTACTACAGACATAATTATTATATTATTATATTTTTATTTTAAAACTTTTTTAACCTTTTTAAGAAAAAGGTTGACCAAAAATAATAGTTTAGTTTTAACCTTTTTCAAAAAAAGCTTGGGCAAAAACAATAATTATAAAAAGTTTTTTAAATGTTTATATTAATGAACTCTATTGATATTGTGTCGGATTTACATATTGAACATTGGGATCCCAAATTTAAATATGTTGAGAAAAATAATGAAGATTATGCAGTAAATGCTCCATTTAAATTGACTCCGTTTTCAGATATATTAGTGGTGGCAGGGGATGTGGCCGATAATATCGATGATGCTATAAAATATTTAAACGATTTATCTAAAAAATATAAGCATGTTTTATTTGTTGATGGAAATCATTAACATTATGGTAAATATCCTAAATTACTTAGTGACGATGATATTGATGCTAAATTTAAGGCAAATAATAATAAAAAATTAGTGTTTTTAACCAAAAATCCATTTCTTTACAAAGGCCATTTATTTGTAGGATGTAATGGTTGGTGGGATTTTAATGATAGTCCATTTTTTATGAAAAAATCAATGAAAATATATAGCGATTATTTTAATCTATCAATAAATGAATCGCATGATCTTGTGAAATCTATTTATAAAACTGGTCACGAACAAATTAAAAAATTAGAAAGTTTAGTTAAGAAAGCACAAAAAGATTCGTCAATCAAATCTATTAATATAGTTACACACACGGTTCCACTCAAAAAATACACGAGCTATAATTATCCGTGTGAAATGAATACTCTATATTCAAAATTATTTAACTATAAAAAAATAAGGCATTGGATATTTGGTCACACACACTCTACATTCCACGATTTCGACTATTCAGATGAATCAAATATTAAATATGTGTGCAATCCTAGAGGTAGACCTAATTGGGCAATGAGAGTTAATTATAATCATGTTTCCGCGTTATTATAAAATTGATTAAATTAATATTTTGAAATAAATAATATTTCAAAAATGAACTCTATTAATGGCTATGAATTTTACATTGTTATCAAACAATTAGATAAATATTTAATTTCAGCATGCGAATTTAGTATTGTTTCTGATTATATATTCCAAATGTTAAAAGATACACACTTTAGTTGTATCGTAGATGAAACCGAATCATTACACTATGAAATAGTTGCCATCAAACATGATGGAAAGAATAGTATCAAAAAACAATTGATAATTGACTATTATAATCAAGGTAAAATAGTTGATTTCATTAAACCGATTTTAACATTTAAGTGTAGCAAAATTAAAGATAGTATTAAAATAACCAATCATAATGGTTTTGAAGAACAACAATTAACACTAACAAATACGCATAAAACAGAATATTTATCCCAAATAACGGATACATATAGTGACCAAACATTAGATTTTCACCAATGTTTAAAAAATATTGAGTTATCCTTCATGGTAAACGACTATGAAGGGAAAAAATATATTAGCAATCCCACATTTAAACTCACTACAAATTATATAAATAACGTGTTTACTTAAATACTTAAATACTTAAAATTGAACTTATTTTTATTTATTAATAATAAAATAAAAGTAATGGAAGTCATTAAAACTAACATAAACGAAAAAATGCAGCAAATATTAGAATATACAGCTATTATTAAAAATCTTAGGGAAGAAATTGTTACATTAAAATGCGAGCTATCGTTACACTGCGACCATAATTTCCTAAAAGAAGTTTTAACATCAGGGGCTTATAGGGAATATGAATACGTGTGTAATAAATGCGATTATACAACTTCGCATATTGTGTAATCTAATTTAAATTTATAGGGTATTTTTTCATTTGTTAGCAAACATCTATCGGCATCCCCCCCTAATGAATCCACTAAATGTATAATAGTTTCATTATTAATTTCATAATGTTTTAAAATATAGTCTATGTTAAGTGTGGTGATTTTTATTCCAAACTCATTGTTCACTTGTATCTTAGATACATCAACTATTTTTGTTTGGGGGATGATATTTTTTATTTTAATAGGGTCGCTTTTATATAATTTTATTAGTTCGTCCACTTCTTCTTCGCCATTCTTTGTAATAAATGTAAAGGCTCTAACTGTTCTATGTGGTATTTTTATAATTTTTAAATCCATTAGATAAATTTTTAAGTATACTAAAATTTTAAGTATAATCAATTTTTAAGTATAATAAATTTTTAAGTATAATAAATTTTAATTTAAATATTATAGCCTAATAATAATTAATGGGTAATAGCTGTATTACAAACAAAATAAGTGATTCGCACGAAGAAAATATAAAAAATATACAAAAACAAGATATTGTTCTAAACTGGTCTTCAAGTGTTAAAACTGAACGATATCATTGGTGGCCTATGTGGGAAACAAAAATAAATGATCGAAGTAATAATTTATATTCTAAACGAACCGGATTAGATAAATATGATACTTTATTTGGAACTAACTCTATTAAATATCAATTAGAAAATCATAGAATCCCATTTTTTTCAGATAGAACCGATAAACAATGGGCAGGATTTTGTAATTACGCGTCTATATTATCATCATTGTATGAATATCCTAAAAAAAATGTAAATGTTAAATATAATGGTGAGACCACTTGTTTTGATATATGGGATATAGAATCGCTTATGATTTGTGCAACAAACAATGCTATTAAAAACAATATTTCAATCTTTTTCGGAAAGCGAAATAATGATGATTCCATACAAAGTATTGAAGAACCTAGACCAAGCGATTTACTGTATATGCTTAAAGTTCTATGTGCCTACGATAACCCGTTTATTATGGATATTGATAATCGAAATCCAGTATGGAATTATGCCTTCGATAAAGTATTAGTCTATAAATTAAATACGTGCTCATATAAACATATTAAACCTATATTAGGTGAAACTATTTACTATAATTTTAGAATTGGTAGCACAGCATATCCCGAAAAAACACAACATTTATGGGCGTATATTAATACTATTTATGATGAACTTGGAAATATGGTTAAACAAACCGAAAAATGGATCTCAAAAGTTCACCCAGACTTTTTATGGTGTAAATTTCCATTAAACGAACCTTGGCAAGGTAAATGTGAGGTAAACCCCGAAATAGATGCCAACATAGTCTACAAAATATATAAGGAATCCTTGAAAGATGAGCCTCAACTATTAGTTATAAATTAAAACTTTTTTAAAAGTTTAAAAAAAGGTTGGTCAAAAAAAAAATAATTGTATATAGTATAAAACATGGTTCGGCGTTCAAGTATGAGAAAAAGTTTTAGAAAAAGTTTTAGGAAAGGTATGAGAAAACGGAGAAAAACAACGAGACGTAGTGTAAAAAGACGAAGAACCTATAAAAAAAGAGGTGGTAGTAATAATAATGGTTATGAGACACCTGTTCTTAGTAGGGTTAATAATATAACGACGAGTGCGACGAGTGCGACGAGTGTGGATAGTGGGCTAGGGGACAGTTTTAATAATTTACCGAATAAAGAATTGGAAATATTAGCTCTTGAAGGTAATTTGGTGTTTGAAGAAACTCCAAAGTGTGAATTAGGATCAGGAGCTTTTGGAAAAGTATATAAAGGAAAATTATATCAAACAAAGTCTGAACAATCTTTACCACTAGATGTTGCTATTAAAACTATATGTAATAATCCAGATTTAACAAATATAGTTGCCGATGCTAACAGGGAAGCTAGTATTATGACTCATTATATGACTAATACTACTAATACTACTTCTACTTCGTTACCTGGAAAGGAACATGTTGTTGAATTTTATGGGTTAGATAAAACAGATGGTGCTTTATATATAGTTATGAAAATATATGATGGTGGAGATTTAGATAACTATATAAAAAAAAGTGAATTAACTAATATACATAAACTTAATATTGGAATTCAAATTGCAGAGGGCATGAAATTTTTACATTCTTGCAATATAATCCATATGGATCTTGCCCCACGAAATATTTTATTGACATCCGAAGAGAATCCTATATGTAAAATTTCTGATTTTGGATTTTCTCAAATAGTAGATGAAGGATGTCAAACAAATTTTGAACAATGTAAATCACTTAAGATAGCAATGACGTTACCAATTCCTATATTATATCCACCACTTTTAAAAGATTCGACACTTTCATTTAAAAGAGAAATATGGTCATTTGGTGTTCTTCTTAGAAATCTTTGTGATAAAGTAAATCCTATATCATATATAACGCGTGATGGAGGCGTTACTATTTTTAAATTATTTATTAACGGCGAATATATACAGAATACACAAATTAATAACAACTATGATTTAGATACTTTTGTAAAGACAAATAATACTACTACTCTTGTTGATTTGATATGTAATGTAAAGTGGGACGGAACCAAATATGTTCCAGATACTTCTGAATTTTCAACATTAATTAACATGTGCTGTATGAATAACGTTTATTTTAAAAAGTTTGAAGATGATAATAGTATAACAAGTATTACCAAATGGGACGAATTAATTGTAAAAATGACCTCTGCACTGGAAGGAACTAATATAACTTCTTTACCACAACCACCACCACTACCACCACGACCTAGTTTAAAAGTTTAGTTTAGTTTATTTTGTTAAAACTTTTTCTAAAAGTTTAGTTTAGTTTATTTTGTTAAAACTTTTTCTAAAAGTTTAGTTTAGTTTATTTTGTTAAAACTTTTTCTAAAAGTTTAGTTTAGTTTATTTTGTTAAAACTTTTTCTAAAAGTTTATTAATGGATAATTTAAAAGATTTAGTCAGAAAAGTATATGTAAATTATTTACACTACAATAACTATAAAATTACAAAAATAGATTGGGTAAAACTGTATGGATACTACAATATTATAATGTTTGCCTACAAAATACTGCTGAATTCACGACGAAATATTAGGAATACTATTAAGATGATACCCTATGTTAAAACAAAGATTAGCTCAGAACGCCAAAAGATTATTATGAATATTCACACCAAATTTGATGAACAATTAGAAAATATAGATTCGCAAGAATTGCCACTTATAGGCTTCAATTCGGATAAAATAGTGTCCCTCTTTGACGAGATGTCGTGTAAAGGCGCGATTAAATATAGAGATGGTCGTGTTTCGGGAGCGACGTATTCAAACAATAGGGATTTAGATAATACACTAGCGAAACTATTCCCCTACTTCAATAAATCTAATCCACTACACACCAATCTTTATCCGGCAGTTAGAAAGATGGAGCAAGAATGTATAGAGATTATGATTAAATTGTTTAATGGTTCTAATGGTTCTGATGGAACCTGCTGTGGCACATTCACGAGTGGGGGCACCGAAAGTATATTGTTGGCATGTAAAACATATCGCGACCAAGCATTAGCCGAAAAGAATATTAGGGAACCCGAAATCATCGTGTCATCTACTGTCCATTGTGCGTTTAATAAAGCGTGCAAATATTTCAACCTAAAAATGGTGATGATTCCGTGTACCGAGAATGGCTATTATGATACTTATAAATTAGAAAAGGCAATTAATCCAAATACTATTTTAATTGTAGGTTCAACACCCAGTTATAATCTGGGAATCATCGACCAATGTGACAAATTAAATACAATTGCGCTTAAACATCGTGTTCCACTACATCTTGACGCATGCATTGGTTCATTCCTTGTTAATTTTAGTGAATTCAACACGTTTGATTTTAGGTTGTCGGGTGTTACAAGCATTTCGGCCGATTTTCACAAATACGGCCAAAGCCCAAAGGGTGCGTCAGCGATAATGTATCGAAATAAAGACTTAATGAAATATCAATATTTTATCGATGAAAAGTGGAGTGGTGGCATCTATGCCTCATCGGCATTCGCTGGAAGTCGATGTGGCAATATTGTTGCTCTAACATGGGCTACTCTAATGTATCACGGCTCTCTCGGCTACGAGGTGAATTATAAACATATTATAGATCTAAAAAACTATTTTATAGAAAAAATGCTTTCTATAAATGAGTTACATATTTATGGAAATCCTGCGTTAAGTATTATAGCGGTCAATTCAAACGAATTAAATATTAATACTGTAGCCGAAGAACTGCAGAAAAAGAGTTGGGAAGTCAATGTGATCCAGAACCCTCGAGGATTCCATTTTTGCATTACGTCCTACCATTCCAAAGAAGTATTAGATAATTTCTTCTATGATTTAACAAATATTATAAATGATTTGAAATCGGATGGAAAAGGAACTGAAACATATAGTCGGTGCATCTACGGCACAATGAAAAAAATAAATGATTCCGATATAATGAACGACGTCATCACCGACTATTTACATATAGTTAATGGGGCTTTATAGATATATTTTTTGAACCGGTTCTGGGACCGGTTCTGGGACCGGTTCTGGGGCCGGGACCGGTTGATTCTCTATTTGTTCACGATATGTATTAAATATATAGGAGTTAATTGCTATTTTACGTAATTGCGATTTGTTATTAATATATTTTTTCAATTCATCGAAATTATTAAACATAAATATTATGCTGAAAAATAACAATGGCATAACATATACAATACCTATAACAAATACTATATAATATATTATAGCATTTATTCTATCATTATAATTTATTATAAAAAATAATATTAAAAGAAATCCCTCTTTTAACATATATAACATCGTTATAATTTTTATAGTATTCTCATCTATTAATATTATTTTTTTTACTAAATCAACTAAAATGATGTTTCCAATTGTAATAAAAAACAGACATATACTAATGAATATACTATTTATTGTTTGACTTTCATTACTCTTATAATAAATATGTAATGGTGGGAATAATTCGATACTTATTATAGCTATAAATAATAAAACAATACACAACACATCCTTAGTTAAAATAAGGTAATTACGCTTATAATTATATGTAAAATTTCGCCTACAAATAGCACATCGCGCCATCTGCTGGGTATTATCAATATTATAACACTCCACACATATATTAGACTCTAAACATTCACATAATTTATATAGAACATTAGGTGTATCGTGACACAAAAAACACGGAACATTATCAATTTCCATAATAAATTAAATCTCACGTTATACTTAAATTAAAATTTAATTTCCTTTAAATCTATTTTTTTCTATTATTATTTTATAACAATGAAAAGTGAAAGATTTAGTCGAAATTTGCGGAGATCTTATAGATCACGGAAATCATTGAAAGGTTTAAAATCGTTAAACAGGTTGAAATCAGTGAAACATTTGAAATCAGTGAAACGTTTACAAGGCGGAAGAAATTCGAGGAAGACTATTAAAAGAAAATCGTTGAAACGTTTGAAATCTTTAAAACGATTGAAATCTTTAAAACGTTTGAATAAGTTGAAAGGTATTGAACGAAAAACACGGAAAACTATTAAAAAGAAAACTTTGAAGGGGGGAATGGACTTAAGCATCAGCGGTGCTGCGGTTACACTGGACAAAAGGGGTTCATCACCCCAGGGTAACGCTAGAGAAACATATACCAAAAAAAGTCAAGATTGGGTTAAAATGATGAAAGATCTAACGAACTCAGGTAAAATAAACCAAATATCTTCCCCAACAGTTCCTAAAAATTTTACTGATAAACTAAATTTACTCAAAGAACTTGGTAGAGGACAATTTGGTATAGTAACTTTAGCAACATATAAAACTTTTACAAATAAAGAAATAAAAGTGGCAGTTAAAAAGGTAAATACGGAAACGTTGGGGGATCTGGCTTCTAAAGAAGAAACAAATCTATTAAGTGAAGCAATGATAATGGCACAAATAGGCGATCATGAAAACATAGTTAAATTATTAGGTATTAAGACGCAAGGAACGCCCACCGTCGAGCTTATCACTGAATATTGTACTGAAGGATCTTTATTACATTACCTTATAAGGGGTGATAGAACCGTAGAGACTAAACTAACATTTGCTAAAGATATCTGTAATGGAATGATTCATTTAGGAAGATATGGTATTGTTCATAGAGATCTGGCATCTAGAAATATATTAATTCATCATGACAAGTCAAAAAGTAAATATATCGCAAAAATTGCTGACTTTGGATTGAGTTTACAACACCAAGAAGAAGATGACAGACCATATCCCATTAGATCAACAGCACCTGAATGTTTTACTACACATAAATTTACATCAAAGTCTGATGTATGGTCGTATGGGACTGTATTAATGGAAATGCTGAATAATGGAAACCCACCATTCTACGGTCTAACAAACGATCGTTTGTTGTATAATATTAAGTATTTGACTATAGACAGAATAAGAACACTTAGTAATTGTCCTGATCTTGATAACCCTAACCCTATATTATGTATGGTGTTGATAAAATGCTTAAATTTAAACCCTGATAACCGACCAACATTTGGTCAAATATCTCAAATATTAAAACAATCTATCGGCACAGCAATACCTAATTATGAAACAGTTGGATTAGACGAAATTCTTGAAGTATGGAAATCAAGTCAATTATCAGCAGAAACTCAACTGTCTGGACAAGCCGGCTCTTTATCTCATCCCCCTCCCTCGCCCGTTATTAGAAAGGAACAAAATTTCGAATATATAGACTACTCGCCAGAACTGCAGAAGGGATATGTAGCTCTTGGGAGTAAAGCAGCTCTAATATCCCGGGCCGCGCCAACAGTATACTCTGATCCCAATAAACCCGAGAATGAATATGTAGCTCTTGGAAGTAACGAAGCACTACAATCACTGGCCGCGGCACAGAGTAAAAATGAGAATATGTACGCACAAACCGAACCGTCGGCGCCCGAGCCAGTTGTGCAAGACTCTGCTGCCTCTCGGGCAGCAGAAGAAAACATAAATGTTGTAAATGTTGGAGCTCAACCTGTTATTGGTTCTAGTGATCTGAAAGACCTCACATTTTGAAATCAGCCGAACACATCTTCTTCAGCTAAAACACTTAAAATTGTAAAACAAACAGCCCTGTGAAAAAAAAAACAGGAGATTTAAAATAAATCAGAATGTAATAAATGCTTAAAATATGGAATGAATCTAATGGAACTGGAACTTGTGAAGAACACTATGATGAAATTAAGTTCGGGTTTTAATGGCACAGCTATTAAAATAATACTCATTTAATGTGTGGATTCGAATACAACAATTTATACCTAATTTCTAACGATACAATAGGAAAAGAATCATCTATTTGCTAAATTCTTTTAATTTCATTTTAAATTCATCTATTTTGTTTTTAACACACGGTTTTTTATTATATTCTTCTAATAGTTCCATCGTTAATGGGGTGCGGTCAAATGGATTCGTTTCACTTGTTAAAAGGTGTCGTGATATGGTGTCCAGATCAATAATAATATCATTTGGGAGCATCACCGGATTTTCGATAAGAGTTGCCATGAGTGGATCACACAGTTCGTCGGGGATTTCAACATCCACCTTACTATCTATTTTTACATTGATTTTATTGTCAAAATAACTTAAATAGCTGTAATCAAGGCTTTTAATCTCGTCCTTTTTAATCAATATATTTATAATGCGTAAAACACTATTTTTAACATATCCATCGTGTTCGCCGATTAAATTTACTAATATAGCCTCATCATCTTTCGATACTATTATACTTAGAAATATAGATTTTAAGGTTATTAGAATATCAATCGGACTAAACTTTAGACTAACTTTGTCTATTACTTTATATCGTTTTTGATGAGTCGTTAAATTTGTCATTAACGATACTAATATATTTGCGAAACAATTGCGAGTTTCACTACTTAATACAACGTTAATATGATATTTGCACGATTTAATTATAAATTTTGAAAAAATATCTAAATATATGCGCAAATTATTAATTTTATCTTTCTCGTCTGCTATTTCAAGTTGTTTCTCGTCGCTTAATAGTATGGTTCCACTTTCAATCCCGTTAATTTTAATTAATCCACCAAGTATTTCATCCACTACAAATTGAAAATTATTTAGATTATCGTAAATTAATTCTTTAAAATACTTATCATTTTTATCTTGGTCAAAATGATATCTATAATCTTCCAAGTTGTAAATCGTCAAATTAAATACGTTCGTAAGCACCGACATTGGATACAACATATTATAAATTTCATCGTTATTGAATGATTTTTTCATATCATGCGATAAATCTAATATCGAACCCATAATTTTATTAATATTAGTATCCCAACTTATAAAATTTTGTAGTCCAGTGGTTCTAATGTTGTCATCTATTATATCGTATAAATAGGCGTTAAACAAATTTAAATAATTAATTTTAATATTAGGGTTTTTGGTACTATTATTTGAAAATATACCCACTATCATTTCGGTTAAATTATCATTTAATTCGCTTTTATTATTTTTAATAAATATATACACGTTTTCTAATATATCGTTAACGCATTCTTTATCTTTATCTTTATCTTTATCTTTATCTTTATCTTTATTAACGCTACTATTATTTATCCAACGCATCGTTTTACCGTAAAAATCATTAATTCTTCTAATAACTTTTTTGTTAGAAATCAATTCATGTATATGTTTAAGACGCGTTTCTAATTTATTGTCTAATAGTGTTAGTATATGTGTATCATATGGGTTACTTTCTTTTAGACGGTTTTTTATTTTTATAGATTCTTTTATTCTAAAATCTTTTTCCTCATAAATAGTTATTAGTCCATATTCTAACAATTTGTGTAGTTGATAAAATCCGATGCTAAGAAAATTCGTTTCCTTGTCATTAATTCTAATTAATTTATCAGTTGTAATCCCGTGCGTCCACAATTTAAGTATAACTAATATTAACTTTAAATTAAATGAATTAGCTTTAAATTTTTCTAATATATATGGGTAAGTTATATCCATAATATTCATTAAGTCCCGTCCTCTCTTACATATGTCTATTCTATAATTAAAATAGTCTAAAATATGGGGGCGTATGTTTTTATTTTTTAGAATGGTTATAAATAAGTTGAATACATCATCGGTTTCTTGTAAGTCATTTTTAATAACTTTATCGCATATACTATAAAATATAACACTCTCAGAAATGATAATATCTGCTATTTTAGTTGATTTTAATAAGATTTTATAAATTTCTATATATTTTATAGAAACCCCTTGTAAATAGTCTAAGAAACCTTTAATAAATGTTATATATACTTCGTCGGTTAAACAACGGTCACATATATCTAGTATTTTTTCATCAAAATTCGTTACAATATTTTTATAGACTTCTTCAACATCTACTAAATCACCACCAATATAATCATTAAAATATTCCTTGAAACACTCATTAATATCAAACGTATCAAACGTATCAATAAAATATTTAATATTGTGTGCTATTATGCCGTTAAGTATCGATTCTTCATTAGACATGATATAATAATTACTCATATTTTACTTTTAATATCAATTTTTAAAACATCTTTTTAAACACAAACAATTTTCACTAATAGGTTCGACATCTGCTTCTAAAAAGTTAATACAATCTACACTATAATATCTGGAAACAATATCTTTGTGGGTCATATGTTTAATAAGATTCTGTATAGTGGTAAATTGATTTTGTCTACTATGTAATCTATATAAATAATCGTTAATATAATGTAATAATTGGTTAAACACTATACCCATCGAAAATACATCGGTTTTATATATAAGTTCTGGTTCATACGTATAATTTATGTAATGGTAGTATTTTTTTTGGACTGGGTTATAATTCCAATCATTCGTTTTTATTTTTAAGGACCATTCAGGATAATTTGTATTTGGTAACATACATGGTATATATAGGGGTGTTCCGCACATTTTCGTTGAATTTTTTTCAAATGGAAATCTATCGGCAAACCCGAAATCTATCAATTTAAATCTTTTTCCAAAGGATACGGTTCCACTATCATTATAAATAATATTCTCAGGTTTAATATCAAAATGACCCATTTTATTATCTTGTAAATATTTTAAACACTCGCACATATGAATCGAAAAACTGTATACCTTATTTTCGGTGTCAGCCATCCATATATTATCTTCTAAATTAATTAAATGTGTTAATGTATCAAACAAATCTATACTACCACCATTTTCAATAAAATATCCTATTAATTTATAGTCTGATTTAATATTATTATAAAAAATATTATTAATATTATAAATATCATATTTTTTGATATTATCCTTAATATACTCTAATAGTTTATCATCATCATTAATATTTACAATTGTATCTTTATATATTTTAGCTACATAATCATTTTGAGTTTTTAGAAAATCAATATAGGTGTCTTCGCCATTATGCGTTTTTTTACATTGGGTTACTTTATACAATACATGTTCATCTGGTACAACCCTATTAGAAACTTCGTCTAATGTAAGAATAACACTAAATCCACCGATTTTCATTTATATATAACTATTACTTAACTATTACTTAACTATTTTTAAATAACATATACTATTATTTTAATTATTTACTATTTTTGATTTAAAAAATAGTTAAGTAAATAGTTATATATAATGAAATTAATCGGAATATTACTAGGGTTATTTTTTTGCGTAAATACTACTACATCACAAATTATAGTAAATGATAATAAAATGGTTCATTATGATACAATTTATTCAAATACTAATAGATTTTCTAATGCGTTAGATATCAATTCGGTCATTAAAGTTAATCGTGACAATACAACCACATGTGAAATGTGGTGTGCTTTTAATAATAAATGTGTCGGGATTTATGAAAATTATGATGGTGATTATTATTGTAATTTATTATCTAAATTAGGGTTATATAAAACGGTAAATGAAACAAGTAATAGCATTGTTAAAATAATTCATTATAATTATCCTATAAAAAATCATTCATTTAATGTTAATGTATGGGATACATATAGTTTTTATAACCGTAACACAACCGAAAATATAACCATTTATATTGATTTAAATCATAATGGGATTTTAGATATAAACGAACCAAATAAAACAACAATTAGCAATTCATTCGTATCCTTTGATAATATAACCGCTGGGACATATTTAGTTAGACAAATAGTCCCTGATAATTGTATACCATTTTATCCTGGATTAAATGGTAGTTTTACATTAGGGACCGATAATATTAAAGGAAATGGATATATTGATGCTGTTATTAGATATAAACATAATGGTCATAGCAATTATACCTATCCGTTTGGTGGCTATGTGGATTTACCAAACGTTACCGAAAAATCATCTAATTTCAAATTTATTATAGGTGACAATAATAACACATACATGTCATTTCATCCAAACGATTCTATAACATTGGCTTTTTTAGACGAATCGGTTTTAAATACCGACGGATATGATATATTTTTTAATATATTTAAAAATAGTAGCACTAAGGCTAATATAAGTGTTAGTAATGATGACCATGAATATGTATTTTTAGGGGTTCTTTCGAGTGACCATACAACGAATATGTTTGATTTAGAGACTATAAACTATGACTTACAAGTTAATTATATTAAATTAGATTTTTATGGGGATACTATTGAACCACTGAATATAATTAATGGTGGTGTGTATAATCACAGTGTGTATTTGCCACCCTTTGCATATCATATATCTATACCTAATAAAAATACATTATTTTTCATTAATGATTGTCATTATGATTATCCGTGTGAATTTTATTGTGATTTTAATTTACTAGACGATTATCATTATTATTCGTGTACGAATGGTTGTGATATTTTTAAAAAAACGAACACTTGTAATTGTTCATACCAATTGGATTATGATGATGATTACTATAATGATTTTGTTATTGCGGACGCATATTGTATAAAAGGTTGTGAATATGCAGTTAATAAATATATTTATCCAAATTATACATTAATAAATAATAATATAGGGTTTGATAAAGATATAATAAATAATAACAATACATGCGACGTAAATTGTTTAGATAAACTAATAGATACATGTAATGTAATCGATGATTGTAGAGCATTATCGGTGTCTGAATCCTCTAATAATATATATAACAGTTATGATCATCAAATACAACAACATAGTTTTTTTATAATGAAAAATTCGTTGGACGAGACATCCACGGCAACTACTACGGCAACTACTACTGAGACATCTTCGGCAACTACTACGGCAACTACTACGGCAACTATCACTCCGACCTCTACGGCAACTATCACTCCGACATCTTCGGCAACTACTACGGCAACTACTACGGCAACTACTACGGCAACTATCACTCCGACATCTTCGGCAACTAGCACTCCGACATCTTCGGCAACT
>Ga0206125_10003546_pt1 | contig 14789 bp, 8 predicted proteins | sample Helgoland_Spring_4_FD_148598 | JGI IMG/M metagenome (GOLD analysis project Ga0206125, IMG submission 148598) | Pelagic subsurface seawater microbial communities from Kabeltonne, Helgoland, North Sea - Helgoland_Spring_Bloom_20160331_1 | ecosystem: Environmental > Aquatic > Marine > Epipelagic ... | reverse complement strand
ACCGACGGAGCTTAACCCGCTGTATTTGGATCCCATCGAAACGGCGGCAAGGCCGCAATGAGCTTTCGACCATAGGCCTTGGTGGTGAGTCGAGCGTCGAGAATCGTAACAACCCCTGAATCCTGCTCGGTTCGAAGCAACCGCCCCGCGGCCTGAGTCAACCGTAAAGCCGCATGGGGCAACATCAGCTCATAAAACGCATTGCCCCCTCTGGCTTCAACCCACTCCTGCTGAGTCGCCCCCACCGGGTCATCGGGAACGCTAAAGGGGATCTTGGCAATGATCACTTGTTGACAATAATCCCCGGGCAAGTCGACCCCTTCGGCGAAGCTTGCCAGCCCCATTAAATAGCTTCGTTTTCCTGCGTCAACTCGGTCGCGATGTTGGTTCAGCAATTCCGCTTTACTGATTTCACCCTGAAGCAAGCAATCCCCCCGCAGATCGGCTGGCAAGGCATCGATCACCGCAAAAAATTGTCGCCAAGAGGTGAACAATACCAACGCACTTTGGCTCTCGGTTAAAAGCCCTGGCATCAAACTGGCAATTTCCTCGGTATGCGCATTCGGATCCGATGGATTTTGTTGCATTTTCGGCACCCGTAGCCGGCCTTGCTGGGCATAATCAAACGGGCTGGGCACAATCAACCCCACCACGTCCTCGGGCAAGCCAAGATCGGCGGCAACCAATTCAAAATCTTGTCCGACGGCAAGGGTAGCTGAGGTCAGCACTGCGCCTGCGCAGCGCGTCCAAAGCTTTTCATACAACAAATCATCGACTTGAATCGGCGTGCAGTGCACCAACAGATCATCGGATCTAAAGTCCAACCATCGCGCAGAAGGTGATGCGTCCGGGGCTTGCTGCTGACCAAATAATTGCAGCAGCCGTTGCGCGGCAACAAACCGGCTTGAAAAGCCGCCCAGCACGGGAATCAAACCTTCCAGCGCCATTCGCTCTTTTACGGTCGCGCCGCTGACCGATTGTTCTAGGGTTCGTCGCCAATCCTGAACCGCACGGTCCAATTGCCCCAAGAGGCTCGCCAAGTAGTGACATTCCGTCTGCAAGCTCGGATCGATTTCGCCGCCGGCAAAGCGGTACCGTCCGACATCACCTTGGTGGGTTGCGTCCGCTTCGAAACCCGCTAGATGTTGCATGAGTTGATCAAAACACGTGAGCGCCTCGGCAATGACCACTGCAAAACCCGGTTTTCCCGACAAAATCTGTGAGATCTCGGTTAGCTCGGCGGCCGCCAGATCCTGCTCAAGCTGATCCAGTAAGGTCGCGCCCGCCTCCAACACGCTGCGGGTCGTCGAACGGCCTAAAAACCCCGCCCATTGCGATCGCGCCTTTTCAACCAAATGATGGGCTTCATCAAACACATACACACTGGACTCTGGCGGTGGCAGAATCTGGCTTTCTTCAGAGGCCAAATCGGCCAACAGCAAATCGTGGTTGGTTATGATCACATCGACCTGATCTAAGCCTTCTCTCGCTCTGAAAAAAGCACACTGGCTGAAAAAACTGCATTGTCGATTGGTGCATTGACTCCGATCAGTACTGACGCCGCGCCAAATCTGATCTTCAACGACGACCGCTAACGAGTCGCGATCGCCATCCCAAGTGCCGTTACCGTAACTGTCTAACAACAACGACAAGACTTGTGCTTGATTGGGCGCGTTGACCAACAATTCATCTGGAAAGAAGTCTGAGGTTTTTGAGGATTGGCCCCGACCCTCCAAGCTGGCATCCAGTTTGGATAGGCAAAGATACCGGCGCCGGCCTTTGGCTAGCGAGAAGGTAAAGTTCATCCCCGCCTTGGCCTGTATGTCGGGCAAATCACGCAATACCAACTGCTCCTGAAGGGCAATGGTGGCCGTTGAGATGATCAAGGTTTTGTCTTTGGCCGCAGCAATCAAGGCGCCGGTTAAAGCGTAGGCCACCGTTTTGCCGGTACCCGTGCCGGCTTGCACCAATGCAATGGGCGACGTGTCGATTCCGGCGGTGTCCCCGGCTAACCGTCGTGCGACCTCTGCAATCATTAATCTCTGGCCATATCGGGGCCGGAATTGCTTTGCCGATAAAAAAGAGGAATAGTAGCCCTGAATTTCGTCACGAAGAGATTGTTCAATCATGATCACCGCAGCTCAAGGTAAGGGTTATTTCAGAAAGCGTGGATTCATCGAACCACTTCCACGACGTTGGGGCGTCTGCGTTGCCATCATACTCGGTGTCACCCTAGGATTTAAAGCGAGCGCCGCATTACCGCTGGAGCAACTCTCCTTGCCCGCGGGCTTCCAAATCAGCATTTACGCAGAGGTCGAGAATCCCAGACAACTGGCTTTGGATGACCAAGGCGTACTCTATGCCGGTAGTCGTCGCGCTGGACGGGTTCATGCTATTTGGGATCAAGACCACGACGGGTTTGCGGAAACGGTCAAAGTCATTGCCTCGGACCTCACCATGCCCTCTGGGATTGCGATCAAAGACAACCAGCTCTACATTGCAGCGGTTGATACCATCTATCAAACTGGTCCGCTGGATGAGGTGCTTCTAAAGCCTGTAACGCTGAGTCCCGTTTTCACCCAGCTCCCCAAAGACAAACACCATGGTTGGAAATTCATCGATTTCGGGCCGGATGGCTTGCTGTACATTCCGGTGGGAGCGCCGTGCAACATCTGCCTGTCTGACAATTCCGTTTATGCCTCGATTCAAACCTTGGACCTTTCAGTCACGCCCAAAGCGCTCAAAGCGTTTGCCCACGGTGTTCGAAACTCGGTGGGTTTTACTTGGCACCCCGAAACCCAAGCGCTTTGGTTTACCGACAATGGCCGGGATCACTTAGGCGATGACAGCCCAGCGTGCGAACTCAACATCGCAAGTACCCGCGGCCTGCATTTTGGCTACCCTTATCGCCACGGCCTGGATGTGATTGATCCAGAATTTGGCGCCCGAACGCCGGACCGAGTCTTAACGCCCCCCGCGCTCGCGCTCGGGCCCCACGTTGCCCCCTTGGGGGTTGCCTTTGCCACGGGCGCTCAGTTCCCCGCCCCGTATCAAAACCAACTCTTCATTGCCGAGCATGGTAGCTGGAACCGCACAGCGGACGCGGGACACACCGGCCACCGCATCACGATTGCCCGGGGCCAGTCCGATGACTTGCGGGCAGAGACCTTCATAGAAGGATGGCTGCAAAACAATCAAGCCTGGGGCCGGCCGGCCGATTTGCTGTTCCATCCAGATGGTAGCCTGTTGATTGCCGATGACCTGGCCAACGTCATTTATCGCGTCACCTTTGAGGCCAAAGTTGCCGCCGTCGGCCAAGCGCTGCCAATGCCTGCGTCGTGAGTTTGGGATCCCAGGACCTTTCCTCGATCCAAAGACCTGCCAAGCCCTTTCTCGCTGTACCGACCACCGAGGGACTGTTTCAGCTGATCCTTGCGGTGTACTTCCTGGTCTGCGCGCACTACACCTTCCCAAACTTTGGTGGCTATGGCCTCACGTTGCCCGCCAATTATGTGGCGTGGATGATGATGTCGATCCTGATTGGCCTTGGGCTCTGGCAATGGGCGCGGGCACGAGCCCTCATGGTGACCCCCCAACTGATCTTGTTTTGGCTGGGCGGTCTTGTGTTAACCCTGCCTTTGCTCGCGCCCAGTATCGAGGATTTATCGCTTGCTGGTCCCAGAGTGGCCGCTCTCATCGCGGGGTTGTTGTTGTACACCGCAATCCTGCAATTTCGAGTCACCAGCGCGATTTGGCAGCAACTGCTCCCGCTCATTTTGGCAGGGGCGGTTCTTCAGAGCCTGATTGGCCTGGTGCAATATTGTGTTCTTGAGCCGGGCAATTTCATGGGCTATAACACCGCCGAGAACCGTCCTAACGGCACCTTCCAGCAGGTCAATGTGATGGCCAGCTTCGTGGCCACGGGGTTTGCGATCAGCCTGTTTTTAGCGCTCATGCCCCAGGAGAAGCCGGTATCCCGTTTGGTTCAAACACTGCTGCTGATGATGGCATTTTCAGGTCCCTTGTTACTGGTTGTGATTCAATCCCGAACCGGCCAATTGGCGGGCTTGGCGGTGCTGCTTTTGAGCCTGCCCCTGATCTTGAAGACTCAAGCGCTGTCGAAACCTTTTAATAAGGCCTGGTTAGGGTTGGCAACCCTTGGGCTGATTACCGGCCTCACCGCCCTCAATAACGTGGATAGCGTCAAGCGCGGCGCCGATATCTATCAAGATCCTGGCGCACGTGTTGCCATCTACGGCGGAAGTCTGGATGTGATCCGCCAGGCGCCACTCTTTGGCGCCGGGTACGGCCAATTTGAATCCGCATGGCGCGCGCAGCATGCAGCCGATGCCAGCCCGCCGGGCAACGTCATTCAGGGCCTGCATGCCTTATCGCATCCCCACAACGAAACCCTGCTTTGGGTGGTTGAAGGCGGGCTCGTCGCCTTCATCGGGCTCTTGCTACTGGCTGCTGGCTTTCTCACAACCTTGTTCCGACTGCCCTGGGCCACGGGCTTGGTGGGCCTTGCGCTCACCGCGCCAATCCTAATCCATACCCAAACCGAGTATCCGCTCTACCATTCTGGCCTGCACTGGATCACCTTGATTCTATTGCTGGCGTTTGTCGATACGCATCAATCCCCGCCGAAAGCAGTCGCTTTTCCGAGGATCATTCTGCCCTTGAGCCTCGCCTTTTTAACGCCGCTTTTGGTCATTCCCTTTATGGTGACCGGCTTACAATCCTTAGCTGTAATAACCCAGTTAGAAGCCAGTAAGCCGCGGCAATACCACCGCTTATTGGACGTCACCAATCCAGCCGCTGATATGAACCGTTTCCAATGGCATCTTTGGGCGCTGCGCCTCAACACGGCGCTGGCGGAGGGCAATCGGCAAGAATTGACCGCCTACCTAGCATGGTCCGAAAAAATGAGTCGCGGGACACCACGGTCCCCTTTATGGGTCAATCAAATGATCGCGCTGCGGGCCCTAGGCGACTTTGATGCGGCAGAGGCCAAACTGGCTGAAGCGCGGTATTTGTTTGGTGATAAAGATGATTTACGACCCTTTATCGGTCTCGATCGTTCCACGCGGCTTCAAATCCAATAACCTAGCCGGCGCTGGCGCCTTCGGCCCGGAGCATGCCTTGGCCACGTCCGTCGGGGTATCCAACCCCCGCGTATCGCACGCTTTTGCGCCGCGCCGCAGGTTTTTTCGTTTTGTCCCTAAAATAAGCCGAAGAACCGTTTTTTGAATTTTCGCTCGCAGCCTTTGAGCTGCTGATCAAAGGTTTTCGCTCGGGCATCGACTTTCTTGGCCACCTTCATCAGCCAAGGTTTGCCTTGGTGCGTCCCCTTTGCAAAGCCCCCCTGGCCTTCGTGGTAGGACAAATACAGGTTCTCCGCATCCGTTTTTTTGATCCCATTTTTTGTCGCTGATTGGTCGATATACCAACCGATAAAATCGGTCGCGTCCTTAAAGTCCGCTCGATCAGCAGACCAGCGGCCCGTCGAGCGGCGATAGGTATCCCAGGTGCCGTCAATCGCTTGGGCGTAGCCTTTAGCCGATGCCGGTCTCGGACCTGGAAACACCCAAAGGATTTTTGTTCGCGGCGGTTTCGCTTTGGCCTTAAAGCTCGACTCCTGATAAATCACAGACATCATCACCGGAACCGTCGTGCCCCAGCGTTTTGCGGACTTGTTGGCCGCTTTATACCAGCTGCGCTGCTCACTGAATATGTCGCAAATGTTATCGATATTCGACGGCTGCTTCGCCGTACAGCTTGCAAGCAATGCCGCAACAATCACCAACATCAGACTCGGGTAACGACATCGGTTTAATTTCATGGCAGTTGCTCCAGTAATGATCGTAGACCCGCCTCATCGATGACCGGGATACCCAAGGATTCTGCCTTGCTTAATTTCGAACCCGCTTCGCGTCCGGCGGCCAAACGCGTCGTTTTCGCAGAAACAGAACCGGCAACCTTGGCGCCCAAATCCTGCAGTTGGGTTTTAAGCGCCGATCGCGAGAATGTATCGAAGGTCCCGGTGATCACCCAAGTTTGTCCAGCCAGGGGCGTCGGCTGCGCCTCAAGCACATCGGACTCGGGCCAAACCACGCCAAGTTGACACAATCGCTCAATCAAGCGCTGATTGTTTGTATTGTTGAAATAAGCCGAAATTTGCGCGGCAACAATAGGGCCGATATCCGGCACCGCAACAAGGGCGGCCTCATCGGCCGCCATCAAGGCCGCCAACCGCGGAAAGGCTCGAGCCAGCGAGGCCGCCGTGGCTTCACCCACTTCCGGGATCCCCAACGCATAAATAAACCGGTTCAGGTCAGTGGCTTTTGAGGCATCAATGGCAGCAATCAGTTTTTTAGCGGAAATCGGTGCAAACCGTTCTAGCGATACGAGTTGATCAAATTCGAGCGCGTACAAATCTGCCGCATTGTGGACTAATCCAGCTTTCATCAACTGCTCAACAACTTTGCCGCCTAGGCCATCGATATCCATCGCCAGGCGCGATACAAAATGCCGGATTCGCTCTTTTTGCTGAGCAGGACATCCCAGATCATTCGTACAGCGCAAAATCACCTCATGCTCTTGCTGCACAAGTTCGCTTTGGCACTCCGGGCATTGCAACGGACGCACAATCGGGCTCGAGTCCAAACCCCGGGCACTCGCCGCCACCCGAATCACCTTCGGAATGACATCGCCGGCGCGCTCGATAATCACTTCATCCAACAGGTGCAGACCCAGCCGCTTGATTTCATCAAAGTTATGGAGCGTGGCATTCGAGATGACCACCCCACCGACCTGTACCGGATCAAGCCGAGCAACGGGTGTTATCGCACCGGTTCGGCCAACTTGAAACTCAACATCCAATACGCGGGTTCGACCCTGCGCTGCCGGAAACTTCCCGGCAATCGCCCAACGCGGCGTGCGCGTCAAAAACCCAAGCGCCGCCTGGCTCGCAAGCGAGTCCACCTTAAAAACCACCCCGTCTATCTCATAAGCAAGATGGGCTCGGCGTTGGGCCAACGCGTCAAAATACGCTTGGCAACCCTCGGCATCGTTAACCTGCTGAATATCCGGATTGATTCGAAAGCCCCAGACCCTGAGCTGCTGCATCAGGTCATAATGCTCGCTCGGCAGATTGCCGCCCTCAACAAGACCGACGCTGTAGGCAAACATCGTCAACCGGCGCTTCGCGGTTAATCGACTGTCGAGCTGACGCATTGACCCAGCTGCGGCGTTACGCGGATTGGCAAAGGGTTTTTCGCCCTGCTCGATCAGCGCTTGGTTCAGATCATTGAAAACGGCTTTGGCAAGATACACCTCACCTCGGACCTCTAGACGATCCGGAAAGTGATCACCCTGTAAAACCAGCGGGATGGCCTCAATGGTTCGCGCGTTCATCGAAACATCCTCGCCGGTTAAGCCATCCCCTCGCGTCGCCGCACGAATAAACCGTCCGCCTTCATACAATAAACTGATCGCAACGCCGTCGATTTTAGGCTCGGCACAATAGCGAACGTGCATCTGTCCAAGGCGTTCCGCCACTCGATCATGAAAATCAGCGATATCAACCGCATTAAAGGCATTATCCAAAGACAGCATTGGCAGCGCATGCTGGATTTGCGTAAACCCGGCAAGGGGCTCAGAGCCCACCCGTTGGGTCGGCGAGTCTTCGGTCAGTAAGTCAGGGTGGGCTTTTTCAAGCGCTAGGAGCGCCTGAAACAATTGGTCGTACTCAGAGTCCGCGATAATCGGCGCGTCCAGCGCATGGTACTGATAGTTATGATGATGCAGCGCTGCTTTTAACGCGTCAATGCGGCTAACAACATCGGAGGTCATAGTGCTTGGGCGCGTCGAAACTGAAATTCTTGAACAGTTTGTCTTAAGTGGGCGACGGTTTGCTCGGTGACCGCACTGCGTCGGTCATCACACAGCTGCGCCCCTAAATCCTCAGCCAGATGGGCCGCGGCCAACAACAACTCTTCAAACACGGCAGGCGCATCCTCGCATTCATGGGCGCACATAAAGATCGTAACGCCAGGGGTCGTCAGCGCATTCATCGACGCAATGTCAAAAATGCCCGGTTCAACGGCATTGGCCAAACTGATTTTTGGATACCCGGCCTCATCCAGGCGATGGAAAATAGACTTCTCACCATACTCAAAGCCTTGGTCCATCAAGCTTTCGAGTAGCGGTTGGCCGGATAGATCGCCTAAGACATTCAGCACTAAAAACAGCGTTTCCTGCTGTGCCGTCAAGGGGCTCGCGTCTGAGGCACTGCTCGGCGCTTGCGCCGCCGCTGCCGCATCGGCCGGGCGCTCGTTCGTCTGAGCGCCTTCATCATGAGCGCCGCGAGACGCCGCCTCGGTTGACCCAGCGGGATCATCTCGCGGCGTTTTAGCAGCCGATTGACGCACTCGCGCCTGCGCTGGATCAGAGACAGGGATCTGTGAGGTCCCGACTTTTACGACTCGAGCGCCACCGTTGGGTAATTCTGCCTTTAAATCGATCACACCTTTACCGGCATTCGATTCTGGCGCCGTTGAGACGAAACGTTTATCCAGCTTTAATGGCAACCGATCACTACCGAAGTACTGCACCCAAAAGCCATGGACCAGCACGACCACGATCACGAGGCCTAATATTAAGAACAGCCATTCTTGCAATTCCAGTTCCACAATGACCTCTCTTTTGACGTCTTTGCCGCTTACCTGTTTTGCTCAACCCGCCGCAATCTACGCGTGCGCCTCAGGTCGATGTGTTCTGCAACCCTTTTTAGCTTGGCCGGGTTGGCCGACCTGCCCTACAACTGGACTGCTCGATATCGGCGAACCGCTGACTCAGCCCTTTAGGGTGCTCTGCTAACCCTGTTTTTATCATTCGTCTTTAACATTCGTTTTTAAAAGATGTTTTTAACACTTGTTTTTAAAACGCGTTTTTAACATCTGTTTTCAGCAAAAGTGCTGTCTATAACGCCGATTTCTCAATTGGATCGCGCTTACAACCCCTTTTCTTAAAAGCATAGGACTCAGTCTAAACCGCTGACATCGCAACCGCTTCTTCAACGTCGACAGACACCAATCGAGATACCCCAGGCTCATGCATTGTGACGCCCATTAATTGCTCCGCCATTTCCATGGCCACTTTGTTGTGCGTGATATAGATAAACTGCACCGTGCGCGACATCTCCTTCACCAGTTCGGAATAGCGCATGACATTGGCATCATCCAATGGCGCATCGACCTCGTCCAGCAAACAAAAGGGCGCCGGATTCAAACTAAAAATTGAAAATACCAAGGCAATCGCGGTCAGTGCTTTCTCACCACCCGACAGCAAGTGAATGCTGCTGTTTCGTTTACCAGGCGGCCTTGCCATCAAGGCAACACCCGTGTCGAGCAGGTCTTCACCCGTCATTTCTAAATAGGCATGGCCACCCCCAAACAACTTCGGAAAGAGCTGCTGAAGTTTGGTGTTGACCAAATCGAAGGTTTCTTTAAATCGGGTGCGGGTTTCAATATCGATTTTTCGAATGGCCATCATTAGGGTATCGAGTGCTTTCTCTAAATCGTCATTTTGTGCATCCAAGTAGGCTTTACGCTCGGCTTGAACTTTGTATTCTTCAATCGCCGCTAAATTGATGGCGCCCAAACGCTGAATGCGGTTCTCTATTTTTGTCAGTTCGGTTTCCCAGACTGGGATATCCGCGTCTTCCGGCATGGCGCTTATGACCTCCTGTAAGACTGCGCCGGCCTCTTTGAGGAGGTCTTCAATCGTGCTGCGCTTAACATCCAGGGTTTGGAATTCTAAGCGGGCCTTTTCGAGCTGGCCTCGCACCTGATCGACGCCCTCTTCAAACAGTGCGCGCTGACTTTCATTGCTGCGGATATCAAATTCAATCTTCTGCGCAACCTGACGACCCGCCAGCAATTCGGCTTCAATGCCCTGGCGCGTCTGAAGTCGCTCCTGCAGGTTCGCTTGCAGCTCCGTTGTCGGTTCGGCCAGCGCCGCAATGTCCGCTTCAAGCGTTTGCTTACGCTCAAGCAGGCTTGTTTGTCGAGCGGACAAACGCGTAATCGCCTGCCCCGTTGCGGTCAACTGCGCTGTGAGATTTTGCGTTCGCAGCGCCAATTGATGATTGGCGTCCCGATCCGCTTGCGCTTGTTGACGTAACGTCACCAAAGCTTGTTGCGCGCTGTGCCGTTGCTCAGCCAACTCGGCACGGGTGGCCTCAACACCTTCCATCTCGTCCATGGCACCACCCAATCGCGACCGCGCCGCCTGCAACTGGACGGAATCCGTCTCCAGTTGCGCCTGAGAATGGGTAATTTCTCGATCGGCGCGTTCGAGTTCGGACGCAATTTGTTCTGCTTGGATGCGCTTGGCCGTCAGCCGGGCTCTCGTTTCACCATAAGCGCGCTGCTGCTCGGCGAGACGGCTCTGCAAGGCATCGCGATCTTGTTCTAAGACGGTCAAGTTAATCGCGCCAGCTGCCAATTCCTCATCTGTTGTATCAATCAGAGTTTCCAAGGCTTCAATTTGCGCAATCAAACGGGTGAGCTCTTTTTGCCGCTGCAGCACGCCCGCCGTGACGTCTTTATCCGCGCTCACGCGAATCCAGCTCGCCCCCATCCATAGGCCATCGCGCGTGACAACTGATTCATCTGGCGCAAGATTTTCGGCAAGGCTTAAGGCATCTTCTAAGTCTTCCGCGACAAACACGTGGCTTAACCAGGCAGACAGCTCTGCGCTGGACTGAATTTTCGCGGCAAGCGAGACCCGCGCTTCACCCTGTACAACGGGCGCATGTGTATCCGACATCCCCAGCAGGGTTATCGAGCCTTGGGTCAATCGCGCGACCGCTGGCGACAATTCTCGAAGATTACTGACGAGGATCCCTTGTAACGCATCCCCAAGGACCGCTTCCACCGCCTCTTCCCAGCCCGCGTCGACCTCTAGCGATTCGCCAACCCGAAGGGCTGATTCAAGCCCCTGCTCGCTGACCCAGGCCGTATCATCGCCAGCCTGACCAAGAGCCGCTTGCTGGAGGGCGTCGAGAGAGGCTCGTCGACCGGCAAGATGCTGCATTTCGCTGCGCTGCTCGTTGAGGGTGCGCGATAATTGTTCATTTTGAACCCGCTGGCTTTGAAGCTGACTCGCCAAACCATCAAATTCCGACTGAATGCGTCCAACTTGTTCTTCCTGGGTCTCGATCATGGCTTCTAACGGACCAATTTCTTCCGCCACGGCCTGCTCACTAAGCCGAGTTTTATCATCACCCACCGCTTTAAGGCGCTGATTTAAACGTTGGAGTGAATCTTCGAGCAACGCGATTTTTGATTGTTCTATTTCACCGGCCTGGGCCACCTTGGCCGCTTCCGAGGTAAATTGGTCCCAGCGCTGCTGCAGTTCCGCAACGTGATGCTCGGCCATCTCCAGTTGGTCTTTCGAGGCAATCTCGGAGTCGCTCAGGGCCGCTTGCTCCGGCGCCAGGCGCTCGAGCTGCTCAGCTAAATCGCGAATCAGCGCTTCATCACTCCCCAAGCTCGCCGCGGTTTCTGTCCGTTCCTGATCGGTTTGCCGCAAGCTATCGGCCAGGGTTCGCGCGCGCTCTGATTGGTACTGAATACTTTCTTCAATCCGCGCAATCTCAGTACCTTCATCATAGAAGCGCTGCTGCACCGCGGCGAGGCTATCATTCGAGCCAATCAATTGATCCCGCAGCGCAACAATCTCGGCTTCAACCCGGCGTTGGTCACTGATTCGGGCTTGTAATTCAATTTCAAATTGATCGATCTGTTGCTGCTGGACTCCAGCCTTTTGATCAAGATTTTGCCACCTAAGGGCCGAGAGCTGCGCACTGACCTCGCGCTCTTCCTTTTTAAACTCGGTGTAGCGCTCGGCATTCTTAGCCTGACGCTCTAAGTGATGAATCTGACGCTCGAGTTCCTCGCGCAGATCGGTCAATCGGTCGAGGTTATCTCGCGTGTGTGAGATTCGGCGCTCGGTTTCTTTTCGGCGTTCTTTATATTTTGATATGCCGGCCGCTTCTTCGAGATAAACCCGCAACTCTTCGGGCTTTGCCTCGATCAATTGGCTAATCATGCCCTGCTCAATAATCGAGTAGCTTCTGGGCCCCAAACCGGTCCCCAAAAAGATATCGGTAATGTCTTTGCGCCGACACTTAACGCTATTCAGAAAATAGCTGGATTGACCGTCCCGTGAGACTTGCCGTTTTATCGAGATTTCAGAATACGCGGCATACTCGCCGGTTAATCGACCCGCAGAATTGTCAAACAACAGCTCGATGGTGGCCTGACCAACCGGCTTGCGGTTACTGGCGCCGTTGAAGATCACGTCGGTCATCGACTCGCCCCGTAAATTCTTAGCGGAACCCTCCCCCATGACCCAACGAATCGCATCAATAATATTCGACTTACCGCACCCATTTGGGCCGACAACGGCGCAAAGATTATTGGGGAATGGCACGGTCGTGGCATCCACAAAAGATTTGAATCCGGCCAGTTTTATCGCTTGAAGTCGCATGTTGGAATCTTACTGTAATGCGCCATTAAGCGAAACAAAAAGATCGAAACGCGGTACTATTTACCCTTGATTACAGGGCGCGCGTCACCCGTTTGACCGCTGGTCACGTCTGGTTGACTTGACCCGCACCGCGCAATTGATGCCTGACCTGACAATTCCACCGCGATAGGTTCCCGATGCTAAAACGCCCCAAACTTTCCAACCAAACCCCAGCGTCTCGCGTGCCCCAAAACCTGCCCGTCAAGGACCTCAGCGGCTGGCTGCGGGATTACGAGGCGCAGCAGCCTTTGGTTGTTGAAGGCGGCGCCGCGAGAATCCGCTATCAAGATCCTGAAAACCCAACCCAAACCCCGTTTGCCTTTTTGGGAATCCATGGCTTCTCGGCTTGTCGTCAGGAAACCGCGCCGGTCACCCAGCGGTTGGCCGATGACTTCAACGCCAACTTGATCGAAGCACGTCTGGCAGGTCATGGCCTGACTGAGAACGGCATGGATTGTGCGGCTGAAGACTGGTTGGCGAGCGTCGTGGACAGCTACGATCTTGCTTGCCGATTGGGCGAGCAAGTGATCTTGGTCGGCACCTCAACCGGTGCGCCCTTGGCGTGCTGGGCGGATCGGAAGCTCCGACAAAGTTACCGAGCGCCCTTTGCCCACCTGTTTATGGCCCCAAACTTTAAGATCAATAACCCTTTCGACTTTTTACTCACCATGCCCTTTGCCGAATCGATCGTGCCACGATTGCTGGGCAGGACCCGCAGCTGGACCCCAGAAAACGAGGCCGCCGCACGCTATTGGACCAGCACCTACGATATTCAGGCCGTGATTGAAATGCAGAAGGTTGTGGATTGGTTCAGGGCGCAACCAGCACGTGCCTGGACCACCCCCATGGCCATGATGGTCATGGATAATGACCCGACCATCTCCGCCAAGGCGGCAAAACGGGTTTACCAGCAGTGGCAGACAGACCACAAAGCGCACCTTTGCATACTGACCGAACCCGACGCCATTGCGCACGTCTTCGCCGGGGACATCGCAGGGCCCGAGCGAACCGAACACACGATCGACGCGTTTTCCGGCTTTTTAAAGTCCTTAATCGATCAACCAAAGCCCGCCGTTCCTGCCGGCGATACCCCTCAAACCAAGCGCAACCCTCACGGCTCACACTTATGACAACCTTTAACCACTTCCCCGCCGCACTTGGCCAGGCGCCTCAGAGCGGTCAATGGCCTGCCTTGCGCCGATACACCGCGCTCAGTTTGATGATCCTCATCATCAGTAGTTGTGCGGAAACCGATCAATCTGATGCCCTCCTCGCTTCCAAGGAACCTGTGCGACCCAGTTATCCAACAACCCGCGTAAGTGATCACCAAGACACTTATTTCGGGCAAACCATCCAGGATCCTTACCGCTGGCTGGAAGATGATCGCAGTACGGAGACCGCCGCCTGGGTGCGGGATCAAAATCAGGTGACCCAAAGCTATCTGTCACAGATCCGCTATCGGGCGCCGCTTCAAAACGCGCTCACCGAACTCTGGCACTATCCTCGGGTATCTGCGCCCTTCAAAGAAGGCGATTGGGTCTACTTCTACCAAAACACGGGATTGCAGAATCATTCTGTTCTGATGCGGCAAAAGCCAGACCAAGCACCTGAAGTCTTTTTAGATGCCAATGCGCTGAGCGACGACGGCACCATCTCCATTGCTCAGGTTGCCTTTTCAAAGTCCGCTCGATTCAGCGCCTATACGCAATCCAAAGCGGGCAGCGACTGGCGCAGCATTCATATTTTGGATACGGCCACTCGGCAAGCCCTCGAGCCGCCGCTGCAGAACGTGAAGTTTTCAGGTATTACCTGGCTTGGAGACGCGGGGTTTTACTACTCGAGCTACCAAGCGCCAGACGGGAGCGCCCTCACAGCGCAGGTTGATGACCATCGGTTGTATTTCCATCGTCTCGGCACCCCCCAGCAGGATGATGAACTCATCTATGGCGGCCCAGGAGACGAAAAACGACGTTACGTCAGTGCTGATTTAACCGAAGACCAACGATATTTGTCCATCCAGACGGCGCAAACCACCGCTGGTAATACTTTGTTCATCCAGGATTTGAGCCAGCCTGACAGCCCCTTCATTGCGATTCCGACCGAGGACCATGCCGACACTCGCGTGATAAAAAGCATTAATGAAACCCTTCTGTTGTTCACCAACCATGGCGCGCCCAATGGCCGACTGGTTG
>Ga0206125_10003545_pt1 | contig 14798 bp, 15 predicted proteins | sample Helgoland_Spring_4_FD_148598 | JGI IMG/M metagenome (GOLD analysis project Ga0206125, IMG submission 148598) | Pelagic subsurface seawater microbial communities from Kabeltonne, Helgoland, North Sea - Helgoland_Spring_Bloom_20160331_1 | ecosystem: Environmental > Aquatic > Marine > Epipelagic ... | reverse complement strand
AGCTGATCACACATTTTTATTGGCTGCTATGGCTATATCATTCTGCATCACTGAGACGGCTTTAAGGCAGTCTCTCCGCAGAAACTCATATTCATAATTACGTTTCATCATGTATAGTGTTTACATCCTACGCAGAACATTTACTGCTTATTCGTGTTTTTGATATAGGACGCAGACTGATCGTCACGAGGAGTGAAACACCCTTATGCTCGTGGCGTCGCCATAGTATACTCACATCTGGAATTTAGCCATCTTTCGATGTTAGACATATAGTCTTTATCCCTTCCCAGGGCATTAGCTTGGTCCAGAGCTTCTACCCTGCACAAGATACAACAGATTGCTCTGTTGCCTCTAAGTTAATAGATCATACAGGGCTTACCAAGTTCCATATATATATATCGGACGTGTTATGCTCACTCCGTGTCTACGCCGGCCAGTTAATGGGGCTGAGATGGGCCACAAAAAGAAACCTCATCACCGCTGGCGGATACAGCTGTTAAACCTCGTAGCTGTAGTTGTTTTATCGACGCCTCACACGATTCTTGTTCATAGTCTTCATAACACTATACCTAGCGGAGATATCCTCAGAGGCTTTGAGAACATTCCTACGTTGCCGCAGTGCTTAGCACATAACCGTTACCAGTTATGCACCCCGCGGTTGGTATCATTTATCAACCTTAAATGGTCGGTGCTCTTAAACACCAACTATACATATATACATTTACTTGTCGCACTTTTTGGTAAACAGTCCTTATTTCCGATTTTATGCTGCCTTACGGCTCACCTTCTCGCGAACTTACGGTGACATTTTGCCGAGTTCCTTCTGGATAATTATTCTATCGCCTTAAAATACTCATTCTGCCCACTTGTGTCAGTTTTAGTACAGTTGGATTATTAAATTAAAAATAATTTAATAAACTATTCAATCTTATTTCTTGGTTACTATAGAGATATAACGTCAGAGTTGAATATATCTACCCATCGAAAATCTGCTTTCGCATTATTCTTAGGGGCTGCCTATGGACAACGATGATGATCAGTGCGTTGAAAACCTTGGGCTTTCGGCGAATCTTTTTCGCAAAGATTTTTTAGTTACTCATAATTGCATTGTCACTTTTGATAAATAGTATTTCTACTTTATAAATTGATTTAACAAAACGATCTCCTACCATTCTTAATAAAAAGAATTCAAAATTTCGGTAAAATATTTAAGCCGCCTAAATCTTCGGAATAAACAAATTAAGGATAATGCTCTGTTACGATGTCCTTAGATGGGTGGGTGATTCCAGTCCTACATTTTATCTGTCTAAATTCATTATACTCCTTTCACACTTAATATTTTATTTACGACCTTAATTATTGATCTGGGTTGTTTCCCTCTCGAATTAGAACCTTAGCGCCCTAATTCTGTCTATTAATATTTACAATGTACGAATTATTAGTTTGAATAAATAGAGTACCCTACTGAGCAGGGCCAACTATCTAATCAGTGCTTTACCTCGTATATTTTATATTAACGCAGTACCTATATACTTTTCGGAGATAACCAGCTATATCCAGGTTCGATTGGCATTTCACCCCTATTCACAAGTCATCCAAGCCTATTGCAACAGACAATGGTTCGGCCCTCCATTTAAATAATTTAAACTTCAGCCTGCTCATAAATAGATCACCTGGTTTCGGGTCTATATTAATATACCATATACGCCCTATTCAGACTCGTTTTCACTATGGCTCACACCAAGCATATTAATATAACTCGCAATTCCATTATACAAAAGGTAATATGATAGTCTATCTTTTAGACGCTCACTGCTTATAAATAACCGATTTCCGTATCTATTTCAATCTTCCTTGATCAGACTTTTCAACTTTCACTCGCGTTACTGATTCACTATCGGTCTATTAAAGTATTTAGTCTTTGAGTTTGGTACCCAATATTCAAACCTTTTAAAGTTCTACTCTATATCTTTTTATTATTAATAATTTTTACAGGACTATACAGATTTCTGTACCTTCTATGGATAATTAAAATTATATTTATATAAAAAGCATGGACTAATAAGGGTTCATTCGCCATTACTACCTTAATCTCGATTGATTTCTTTTCCTCCTGCTACTAAGATGATTCAATTCACAGGGTTTTTAAATTTTTGATTTCTCAGTGGGAAATAATATATCAACTACGTTCAATATTCCTTTCGTTTTCATTTACGTCCCAAATTCTCTTTAATAGCCAAGTCTTCCCTCGGTTACCCTTTAATACTAACTTTATAAATGCGATATGTGGGACTCGAACCCACCTTATCTGTTTGGAAGACAGAAAGTTTACCAGATAACTTAATATCGCTGTTTAACAAAAGTAGGCTAAGCCAGATTCGAACTGACAATAAAATTCTCATGAGGAATTTGCATTAACCCTTTTGCTACTAGCCCTTATCTTATTAAATAATATTATTTATTAAATAAAATCATCCAACCGCACTTTCTAGTACGATTACCATGTTACGACTTATCCTCGATCTTAGAGTCATCTTTACAAAAATTTTTATAGAAAGCCTTAATAAATTAAGGGTATAAAAATAAAAACTTAAGCTTCTGATTAACGCAAAATTTCCAGGAGCGACGGGCGGTTAGTACGCACTGAAGAAAAATTTCACCGAAACGCTCTACTTTTCGATTACTAACGAATCTTGCTTCATGTTGACGTTTTTCAGTCAACAATCCGAACTTAGATTATCTTTAAATATTAATAAATTATCGCTAATTTATAAATCATTGTAATAACCATTATAACACATGTGTAGCCCTATTCCATAAATGACATAAAGACCTGACGTTATCCCCTCCTTCCTCCAGGTTACCCTGGCAGTATTTTAAATATAATAGTAATTTAAAATAGGGGTTGCGTTCGTTGAGCGAAATTAATCATACATCTCAAAACACGAACTGACGACGGCCATGCATCAACTGATTTTATAAAAAATAAAAACTAGGAATGGTAAGGTTTCACGCGGATCGTCATATTAAACCACATGTTCCTCCGTATAATTCAGTACCGCCTATTAATTTGAATTTTAATCTTGCGATCGTAGTACTCAGGTGGTATGCTTAACAAGTTATCTACTCCACTGCCCAGTTTGGACAACAGATAGCATACATCGTTTACAGTCATGGACTACATCGGTCTCAAATCGATTTTGCTACCCAGACTTTCATCTCTCAGTGTCAGTCATTACCCAGGTTATTGCCTTCGCCTTTGGAGTTCCTCCCAATATTTACTCATTTTATCGATACACTGGAAATTCCATAACCCCCTATATGACTCTAGATAAAAAGTTTCCTATGGTTTATAAGTTGCTTTACCTATTATTTACCTATAAGACTTAATTACCCACCTACAGATCCTTTACACCTTTAGTAATAGAGTTACGCTTGCACGTCTTGTATAACCGAGTCTTCTGGCACAAGTATTAGACCGTACTTTATTGTATTACCTTCATTATAGATAAATACCTTAACATAGCTGCCTCAAACTTTCGTTCATTGGGCAAGATTCATTACTGCTGCCTGAAAATTCAGTTACGACCTTGTTTCAGTTCGTATGTGGCTGGCCATACTTTCATACCAGCTACAGATCTTCGTCTTGGTGGTCTCTTATACCCCCAACTAACTAATCTGCACAGAGCTGCTCTAAAAGACGATTAATCTTTTAAATGGTATTTAACCAATATCTTTTAGCTACATTCTCTGCTATTACTCACCCGGACGCCATGATGAATATAATCCTTAACTTTCATCATTAGACTTGCATGTATTAATCCTGTTACTAGCGCACACTCCGTGCCATTATCAAACACAACATAAGTAAAGGAGGGAGTCGAACCCTCATCACAAGCTTTGCAGGCCCAATTAAATCCACATTCTCTACCTTATAATTGAATTGTAAAATCCTTCTTATTTATTTCTGATTTAAAAATATAACTTATACTTTCTCTAGCATATAATCTATTTGATACAAATTTACTACCTTTTAAACCTTTTTTTAATAATGGTAATAATAAATCTCTATGTTTAAATTTAATATTTCTTATATTAAAACTATTTAAATTTGGTTTATATCTTTTTATATACTTAGATTCTAATTTATAATGTCAATTCTTTTCTGTATCTTTAACAAAGTAAATCTCTGAAATATATTCTCCCGGTAATTTTATACAATTATTTTCTTTTCCATTTAATAATATACCGCAAATTATACTTTTTGATGTATATTTTAAACGATGACGTCTTAAACGTCCATATATATCCATACTACAACCTATATAACTATCTTTAGTCTTTAAATCGTATAAGATATAAACTCCTTTACATCTAAAAGATGTATCTCTATATGTTAAATCTTTTAAATATTTTCATGTTTTAACCATATATGAAAATAATACTTGAGACAAAAATAGTAAAACCTAATGATAATGGTAAATACGACTTTCATAATAATTGCATTAAAGCATCATATCTCATTCTAGGAAAACTTGCTCTAACTCAAATGAATGCAAAAACAAATAAAGTTGTCTTAATAGCTAAATTTAATTCATGTGGTAAAAAATCTAAACCTGGTAAAATAGGTAATCAACCACCTAAAAATAATAATGCTGTAATTAAAGACATAATAATAATATGTGAATATTCTGCTAAAAAGAATAAAGCAAAAGTCATACCTGAATATTCAACATTGAAACCAGATACTAATTCTGATTCCGCTTCTGCATGATCAAATGGAGCTCTATTTGTTTCCGCTAAAGCTGAAACAAAGAACATTATACCTGCTGGAAATAATGGTACTATAAATCAACAATCTTGTTGTGCATTTACAATATCCGTTAAGTTTAAACTACCTGCACAAACAATAACTGCTAATAGAATTAAACCAATACATACTTCATAACTAATCATTTGAGCTGCTGCTCTAATTGCTCCGAAGAATGCATATTTAGAATTACTAGCTCAACCTGACATTAAAATAGCATATACTGAAATTGAACTTACTGCAAATAAATATAAAATTCCTACATTAACATCTGCTAAAACTGCTCCTTCTGAATATGGTATTACTGCCCAAGATAATAAAGCTAATATTAAAGATAAAATTGGTGCTATTATAAAAACAATTACATTAGAATGTGTTGGTAAAATTGTCTCCTTACTGAATAATTTCAAACCATCTGCTAAAGGTTGTAATAAACCAAATAATCCTACTACATTAGGACCTTTTCTTAGATGCATTGAACCCATTATTTTTCTTTCCGCTAATGTAACATAAGCTACCGCAATCAATAATGGTACTACAATGATTGCAATTTTTAATACATATTCTACTATTGTTAATAACATTTAATTTTTTTAACTTTGTAACTCTTTACTTAAGTTATCGTGTGAAATTGTTAATTTCTTAGAATCTAAAACTGTATTAGCTTCTGTCATAGCATTATTTACTAATAATGCTTGAGCTGATAATACACTTCCTTCTCCCTCTGAATCTTCTCCTCCCATGTTTAATTTCTTTCTAGCTTTTAATAAAGTAGAAATTTGAGGAATTACAGTATTAGTCATGTAAACATGTAATAATACTAAAACTAATAAAAATCAAAAAATTTGACTAACGTATGTTTCTGTTGCTAATTGTGGCATTTTTTAATAATTAATGTAAGTGGATTGACTCGTTGATATAGATAACTGTTAATAAACAGAAAACATATGCTTGGATTAAGGCCACCGCCATTTCTAAAACTGTAATAAATAAACCAATTAAAATTGGGAATGCTGCCGCTACTGTTACTAAACCTCCGGCTGTAATCATTTGTCATGCAAATGATGATAAAATTGCGAATAATAAATGACCTGCTGTAATATTAGCCGCTAATCGTAATCCTAATGATAAAGCTTTGTTGAAGTGTGATACGATTTCAATAATAACTAAGAAAGGTCCTAAAGCTAAAGGAGCTCCATTAGGCATAAACATTGAGAAATACTCAATCTTATGATTTACTAAACCTAAACCAACACAACCAACGAAAATACTTAAACTTAAACCAAAAGTAATAACGATATGAGTTGTTGGTGTGAATGTATAAGGAATTAATCCAAATAAATTCATAATTGCGATTAACATAAATAGTGTAAAGATAAATGGGAAGAATCTATAACCTTCTCTTGCCATGTTATCCTTAACCATTCCATAAACTGTTGTATAACAAATCTCTACAACTGATTGATATCTTCCTGGAACTAACTTACCTTCTGATACGTTTGTATTATAAACAAATCAAAAAAAAGCTGCTGCTATTACAATAAATAGTGAACTATTTGTAAATGAGATATCTAAATTCCCAAATGGATGAATTGGGATAATTCTGATTAATTCAAATTGATCAAAAAATGAACATGCTAAACTTTCTAATGCTCTCATATATTAGTACTGGCAGGATTCGAACCTACTAAAACACAGATCATGAGTCTGGCAACTTACCCGTCGTTATCAGTACTTTTAATTAATTGTCATTACTATAATACCTCCTGTTTTATGAGTTATTCCTTCTTTTAAACTCATTAGACCATTATTCGTACGCATAATTATTTCTTTATCTAACTCTCTTAAACCTTTTCAACCTATAAATTGTCTCGTTGATAGCTTCTTTGTTTTCTTTATATTGTTACTTATTAATTCAATATATATATAAAATTTATCTACTTCTTTTACTTTATAATCAATCAATTTATTCTTTTTTAATAACTTAATTAATTGAATAACCTCTTTTGTCCTAGATAATTTTACTAAACCTACTTTTCTATTTTTTATACGTATTACACTATCTACTAAATGGCATCTCATTTTTTTTCCCTCTAATACTACATTTATAACACTATTTATCACTTATTCTCCGAGTTTATATTAATAGTTATTTAATTTAACTTCTTTTCTTTAAACCGTATAAATAACCTTTAGAACTCTGTTTCTTAAATATCATACGAGATATTTTATATTTCTTTATTAAACCTCTCTTTCTATTTGTAAATATACAAGAGTTTCTTATTCTAGATATTTTACTATTTAAATCTCTATCTTCAACAATATATTTTTCTCTATTTTTTAAAATATTATTATTTACTAATACTTTTTCTATTAAATTATCACACTCTAATTTTTTAAATTTATATCTTCTCAATAAGGATGAAGAGACTTGAACTCTTACGCATAAATGCACCAGATCCTAAATCTGGCTCGGCTACCAATTTCGACACATCCTCTTTTATTTTCTCTTAAATTAAACTACTACTTAAAGCTGTCATAGATAAATTTAATAATGGTGTTGGATAGAATAAAAATGTTAATATAATAAATAAACTACCACCCATAATAATTGAACCTATAAAGTTAACATGTAAGTTATTTTGTACTGGATATAATACATCTCCTAAATCCTTATAATGATAATATGAACTATCTTTAAAGAACATTCATTTTATAATTCTTAAATAATAAAATGCTGAAACTGCTGAACCCATTACTGCAAAGAATGAAATTAAAAATAATCCATTATCTAAAGCTGAAAGTAAAATTAAATACTTTGAATAGAAACCTGCTAATGGAGGTACTCCTGCAATAGATAATAGTATAAATGCAAATGTTAATGCTAAAATTGGATTTGATCTTGATAATCCTGATAATTGAGTAATAAAATTACCATGTTTAAAAACATTTAAAACAAATGCAAAAGTACCAAATGACATTACAATATATAATAAGATATAAATTAATGTTGCATGTAAACTTAATAATGTATTAGTACCTACACCAATTAATAAAAATCCTACATGACTAATTGCACTATATGCTAATAGTCTTTTTAACTTTCCTTGATTTAATGCACCAATTCCACCTACAATAATAGATAAAATACCACAGAATAAAATAATAGGTTGAATATCAATAAATATTCCTAAGAAAGGACCATTTAATAATATAATTAAAATACCTAATGTAGCGATCTTTGGTACAATAGCAAAATATGCTGTTACAATATTTGGTGCTCCTTCATATACGTCTGGTACTCACATATGAAATGGAACTCCTCCTAATTTAAAGATTAATGAGATAACAATAAAAATTGCTCCCATTACTAACTCTGGCTCATTATCTGCAAATCAGATATAATTACTTAATCCTACAAAACCTGTTTCACCCGTAAATGCATAAATTAATGCCATTCCAAATAATAACAAACCTGAACTTAAAGCACCTAATAAAAAGTACTTTAAACCTGCTTCTGTAGAATGCTCTCTATTTCTTTTAATAGCTGCTAATACATATAATGATAAACTTAATAATTCAATACCTAAGTATAACATTAATAAGTCTGATGATCCTATAACAAACATCATTCCTAATGTAGATAATAAGATCAATTGAGAATATTCAAAATCATACATTTTATCTTTATATGTAGATTCATTCCCTAATAAGATAATTAAAGCACTACTAAATACAAGAACTATTTTAATTAATAAAATATATTCTGTACATGATAGTAAATCTAAACTAATTGATACTGATGACACTCCTGAACTTACTAAAGCACTTAATTCTCCAATCAATAATAAACCAGTAATAAATAATGCTAAAATACTTAAATTATTTATTTTTAACGTTTGACCTACTTTACCCCCAAACTTACACGCTATTACACCGTATCATAATAGACTTACTGCCACGATTGAAAGAAAGATTTCTGGTGTTGCTCAATTTATATTATTTAACATGGACTATTGTTCTTTCGTACTCTGTTGCCACTTGTGCAAATAAATCTTGTCTCTTAATACCTTCTTCATGGTATAAACATAATACAATTGCTCCAATCATACTAACTAATAAAACTAAACTACTTACTAAAAAGTATACTCAATATTCTGTATATAATAAATTACCTATTTGTTCAATATTTGTTACATTTATTAATTCTGAATAATTATAACTTTCTATTCCTCAACTAGCTTCTGTTGTTAAATCTCTTAAATAGAAGATTTGATATAAAAATACTAAACCGATTATTACCCCTAATGGTGCATATCTTGTTGTATTCTCACCTATTTCAACCATCTTAATATTTAAAAGCATAACCACGAATAAAAATAAAATTGCTACTGCCCCAACATAGACGATAATAAATAAAACTGGCAGAAATTCTACTCCTAATAATAATAGTAATAATGCTCCATTAACGAATGCTAAGACTAATCAAAACACACTTAAAATTGGATTCTTATTAGTGATTACTTTTCAACCACTAAATACTGCACTAAAACTTCAAAAATAAAATAATATATTTTCCATTTTAATTTTTTATAAAGAATTCTATTTATATTTATACAAAAATCTTTATTACTGACGCATGCATTGCATCTAAGAAAATTTGAGGACATACTCCTAATAATACTGTTAAAAATATTAATGGCAATAATACCATGAACTCTCTTCTTGTTACATCTCTTGAATAAATACTATGCTTTATATATGGACTTAATGTACCAAAACATACTCTATTATATAAAAATAATGCATAACCCGCTGATAATACAATACCACTACATGATACTATAGCTATAAATGGATTTGCTTCAAATGTCGCTAGTAATGATAAAAACTCTCCTACAAAATTACATGATAATGGAACTGCTATATTTGCTAATGTAAAGAATAAAAATATCATACTATATAATGGCATTGTTACCGTTACTCCTCTATAATATTTAATAATTCTTGTGTGATGTCTTTCATATAATAATGTTACCACAATAAATAACGCTGAACTTACTACACCATGCGCTAATTGTAAGAAAATTGAACCTTCAATACCTATCACTGTTAAACTAAAAATTGATAACATAACTACACCCATGTGTGATACTGATGAGTATGCAATAATTCTCTTAAGATCTGTTTGTCTTAATGTTGTTAAACTTGCATAGATAATTGCTAATGCTGCCATAGTAAATACTAACGGTGCGAAATATGCTGATGCTTCTGGTAATAACGGTAATGAAAATCTAATGAAACCATACGCTCCTAATTTAATTAAAATACCCGCCAGTAAAACTGATCCTGCTACTGGTGCCTCAACATGAGCTAAAGGTAATCAAATATGGAATGGAAACTTTGGAATCTTAACTGCTAAACTCGCAAAGAAACATAAAAATATTACTTTTTGAATTTCTAAATCAAATGAATAATTTAATAATGTTAAATAATCCGTTGTTCCTGTTAATGAATAAATATAAAATATACTTAATAACATTAACAATGAACCTACTAATGTATAAAAAAAGAAATAATAACTTGCTGTAATCTTCTCTGTTCTAGCCCCTCATACTCCGATTACTAAAAACATTGGAATTAATACCGCTTCAAATAAAATATAGAATCCTAATAAATCTAAAACCGTAAATACACCAAATAAAATTACCTCTAATCCTAAAAAACATAATAAATACTCTCTTAGCATTATTTTTATTGTATCTCACGATGCTAACAAACAAATTGGAATCAATAATGCTGTTAAAATTACGAAGAATAAACTAATACCGTCTAATCCAAATACTAAACCTGTTGTATGTGTTCATTCTACGCTACTTACATATTGAAAATCTGTTGTTGTATAATCAAATTTCAATCATAAACGTAGAGACTCTAAAAACGCTAATACTGTAAATATTAAACTTATTACTTTACCTCTCTCTTTCTCTTCATCATTAGACATTGGTAAAAATAATACTATAACAAAACCTATTAATGGAAGTGTTACTAATGGCAATAAAGTATTAAACATATCGAATTTGAAGGGAATCGAACCCCTATTAAACGCTTTGAAGGCGACCGCATTGCCGTTATGCTACAAATCCTCATATACTAATCTTTAATTAATATGTATATAAATAAACTACTTTCTACTATTATTATTATCGGAAATGACAACAACAATAACGATACCACATCCGGTGGAGTCACTATAGACGATATTAACAAAATTATAAATATCATATAACGCCTACTTATTCCAAATATTATACTCACTATAGGTAATACTAATGTTAATAATGAACCCAATATTAATAACTCTATAGTATCTATCACATCCTTAATACGAATGTACATACTTAAACCCTCTCACTCAAAACCCGAAAAATACGTAATCACGAAAGGAAGTATTATAAATAAATACGACCCTAATAATAATAACAAATATAAACCTAACCAATTTATATATCTACTAATCTTAATTAACTCCACTTTGAAATAACCCGGCTCTATAAACAAATATATATGATACACTATATACGGCACATTTATTAATATACCTATCAATAACGTAAACTCTATATAACTCTTAAAACCCTCCGATACTTCTGTAAAAATTAAATCCATATTTACTAAACGGTAAATCAAATCTTCCTTATATTCTCATACTACTAAACACGTCAATAAAATACTTCATAAAATAAACATTACACGCATCTTTATCTCGTGCAAATGATACATCAACATACAGAACAAGTAGGACTCGAACCTACGTGTCACACAAATGACATTAGTGTAGCAAACTAACCCATTACCAACTCTGGCATTGTTCCCATACCTATACTCAGAGTCGAACTGAGAATCTCTGCATTACAAAAGCAGCGCATTACCTATTGTGCTATACAGGCTTCAAACACTAATACTCTTAACATACATGGGTATTAAGAAATATTAAGTGGATCAATATTAGGGAACAATGTCTTGATTATCTAGTTTTTTGACCTCTTACAGGATAACCCATTCTATGTCTTCTACCTCTGTGAGAGTTTACCTTAATGTGTCTCTCAATATTTTTTTTAATAAAAAAATCTAAATTTTTACCTAAAGAATCTTCATTAGTTCCTTTATGAAGGAAGTTTAAAATTTTTTCTAACCTATCTAATTTTATTCCGGAAATATCTTTTAATAAACGATCTTTGTGAGTACCAATTAATAAACATAATTTTAAAACTCGTTTATTACCTAAACCTCTTATCTCTATAAGATTATCATATAAGGACTTATCTTTTTTCTTTAACATTATGATACCGGTGGGATTTGAACCCACGATGTCTTTCGACAATAACTTTACAGGCTATCACCTTAAACCACTCGGTCACAGTACCTTTAAATTAACCTTAGTTTTTTAATTCTAACTTTAATAATTTATTCTCTAAAATACCTACTAATGGTGTAAGGATTAAGAAATAACTAAAGTAGAAAACACTAGCTAATTGTCCAATAGTTACTCATGGCTCTTCAGGAGGACATGCACCGATATATGTTAATACGATGAAATCACCTACTAAGAATCAGAATAATAACTTAGCAATTGGTCTAAATTGATGTGATCTAATGTTACATGTATGTAATCATGGCATTGGTAATAACACTAATAAAGAACCGAATAAAGCAAGAACTCCTAATAACTTATCAGGGATAGATCTTAAAACTGTATAAGCAAATAAGAAATATCATTCTGGTTGGATATGTGGTGGAGTTACTAAAGGATTTGCTGGGATATAATTATCAGCATGACCTAATAAATTAGGATCGAAGAAGATAAAATATGAGAAGAATACTGAAAATACTCCGAACCCAAATAAATCTTTTGTTGTATAATATGGGTGGAATGGAATCTTATCAATATTTCCATCAATTCCAATAGGATTGTTTGAACCATGCTCATGTAATGCAATAATATGTACTACTGCTAAACCTGCGATTACAAATGGTAATAAGTAATGTAAACTGAAGAATCTGTTTAACGTAGGATTAGCGATACTAAATCCTCCTCATACTCATTGAACGATATCATCTCCAACATAAGGGATGGCTGATAATAAATTTGTAATAACTGTAGCTCCTCAGAATGACATTTGACCTCATGGTAAAACATAACCGATGAACGCTGTAGCCATCATTACAATTAAAATAATTACTCCTACTCCTCAAACTATTTCTCGAGGACGAGTGTATGATCCATAATATAGTCCTCTACCAATATGTAAATAAACCATAATAAAGAACATTGACGCTCCATTTGCGTGCGCATATCTAATTACTCAACCGTAGTTAACATCTCTCATGATATGCTCTACTGAGATAAATGCTAAATCTATATTAGCTGTATAATGCATAGCTAAAAAGATACCTGTTGCTAATTGAATAACCAATACTAAACCTAACAATGAACCAAAACCTCAAAAATATGATAAATTTGAAGGTGCCGGCAAATCTATAAGTAAACCATTTACTATAGATAATAGTGGGTGTGTTTTTAATATTCTCATTTCTTTTTATTCATTACTCTCACTCTAAACCACCTTTATTTCATTCATAAACTAAACCTACTGTTAATACGAATAAAAAAATATACATTGTTCAATAACCAAATGTATCTATTGAACTTAAAACTACTGATCATGGAAATAGAAATGAAATTTCTAAATCAAAAATAATAAATAAGATCGCTACTAAGAAAAATCTAACCTCAAATTTTTGTCTAGAATCTCCGAATGGGTCAAAACCACATTCATATACTGATACTTTTTCTGCGTCACTTTTTTTAATACCTAGAACATATGACGCTGCTGGTATTACACTAGATAATAATACACTAAAAACTACGAAAACTAATATTGGTGCATATTCGATCATATTTTTATTAATAGGCTTTTAACTAAATAATAAAACTAAATTTAATTATGACTTAATTAAATATGGTAATTCCTCATATGTGTGGAATGTTGGTGGTGAGTTTTGTGTTCACTCTAAGCTATAGATTCTTTCAGCATCTGTATCGATTTCAAACATTTCTGGTGAATATCAATAATTTGCGTTTACTGTAACGTTATCTGTAAATGTTCTATAAATAATATACATAAAGATAAATACAGCTACTAATGAGATGATACTACCAAATGAACTTACGTAGTTTCAACCTGCGTAAGCATCTGGGAAATCCATATATCTTCTAGGGAAACCTGCTAAACCTAAGAAATGTTGTGGGAAGAACGTTAAGTTAACTCCGATAAACATTACTCAGAAGTGAGCAGCTCCTCAAGCTTCTGGATATGCGAAACCTGTCATCTTACCGATTCAATAGTAGAATCCTCCGAATAACGCGAATACAGCTCCCATTGATAACAGTGGCCTCACCGACTGTCCCTTTTACATGACCCCCGGTTGACCCCAAACCGTACGTGCGACTTTCACCGCATACGGCTTTCACTCACGGTTCTCAAACGAAAACCGCCCTCAGTTACCCCTTTAACGGGGCCTTTGGTGTCCTTAAATTACGATTTATAAAACTCATTAAATAATATAACTCTCTTCATTTGCCTAACTTCTCCTTCCAAATCGTTCAATTAATATTTCGGGCTCTGATTTGAAATCGTAACCATATGACTTAGGTTTTGAATGATCCTCCAACGGAGTCGGGTAGCATACACCCACACCCTCCGTTAAATTAGCCCCAAAACGCTTAAAGGTTTTACGTAACGTCTTAAGACGTAATTTCGAACAAATAGTCAGGGCACAAGAATACTTTAGGATATAATGCATTCTTCCGCTAAAATGTCTAAAGTTCGAACAATCCCTATAATATCACCTAAGTCCATTCTCCAGCTGTAAATAGTTACTTATAATATCCGATACCTGTAAGTGGACCAATCTACCACACCGG
>Ga0206125_10003544_pt1 | contig 14815 bp, 13 predicted proteins | sample Helgoland_Spring_4_FD_148598 | JGI IMG/M metagenome (GOLD analysis project Ga0206125, IMG submission 148598) | Pelagic subsurface seawater microbial communities from Kabeltonne, Helgoland, North Sea - Helgoland_Spring_Bloom_20160331_1 | ecosystem: Environmental > Aquatic > Marine > Epipelagic ... | reverse complement strand
TGGAGTGCCTGACTTAGAGGTTCGAGCCAGCCAAAGACCTGAAGGGCGAAAATCGCCAGCATCAATCCGCCTAGGAACTTTGGCGCTGAACGTCCTTTGGATACCGCTGTGGCGACTTGATAGATGACCAGTGCGGAGACGAGTAACGCTGCTGTAAAAATGTAATTGGAGGGAATGGAGTGGTGCCCTTGTGCAGAAAGTTGGTTGGACCACTGGTTGCGTGCTGCCCATGTAATCCACAGAAGGATGCAGAAGCTAGCTGGCACGAAGCTGATTTCTTTGCCTGGATTAAAGAACCGCGTGATGATCGCATGGCATTGAGAGCCATGACAGAATGCTTTTTTACGAAGCAGAAATGAGGCGCTGATCGCCGCGATCAAGCAGAGAATAAGTGCAGTCCATTGCCAGAAATCCTGCCGGTCATCGATAAGTTCGATTAATGATTGTTGGAGGTTTGTCCAGAAACTCATTGAGGAATGGTAGTGAAAATGTAGTCAGCAGAGAATGTAGTCAGCCAGTGCGTTAGCAGTTCATCTCCTGGAGTGCCAAAAACACAGGTGGGGGAACATAGCGTTTTACTGACTCTTCCCAGCCTTCAGGGCCAATAAGACTCTTAACCATACTAGAGGAAAGTTCGGCAATGTCACGAGGTGGCATCAGAAAGGTGGTTGTGATACTTGGCGCCATGTCAGCGTTGATATGGCGCATGACACGTTCATACTCATAGTCGCCAGATGATCGAATTCCCCTCAGTATATACTGAGCATCTACGCTACGGGCATATTCCACTAAGTAGAGGTTTTTAAACTCTGAGATGGTCAGGCGATCACATGAGGGAATTGATTCTCGGAGAAACTGCAGGCGATCTTCAACCGTAAATGTATATGACTTGGCGGGGTTACTGCCGATGACAACGTAGAGGTGGTCAAACATTTCGAGCCCTTTTTCGATCATCCATAGATGACCATTGGTCAAGGGGTCAAAAGATCCTGCATAGACAGCGGTGCGCATAATAAATAGAGGTGTTGTTGTTTAAGGCTGCTATTCGCTATTTGCAGCTGGTTCAGCCGACAGGGGTTGAGAGTCTTCCCATATCATGTGTTTTTTAGCAAGGCTGTTGGCCCGTTTGGTAGCCTCTTCGGCTCTTGGGCCGTCAAAGGAGGCAATGCGCCTTGCCAGCTTAACGGAAGCGGTCCATCGCTGTTCCCTTTCTAGCATGGAAAGAGCTTTAAAACCACAGCGGTAAAACCACAGCCATTCCTCATCATGGGCCGCATTTGAAGCAGGCTGATGGCTCTCAATAATAACATCATAGTATGAGCCGAAGGCATCAGCCCATAGCGACATGCTTTCATAGGTTTGTCCGCGTAAAAAATGAAGCCTGTTTCTCCAGGCAAGTGGCAGGTCTTGCTCTGAGAGTAGCTGATTGTAGATGGTGATGGCTTGGTCATACTTCGTTGTATCTGCTGGGCCTTGCCGGTGAAGGCAATCTGCCATCAGCACTCCCGCAGAGCGTAGTAAAGAAGTCGGTATGTCTTTGCTCGCCAGTAGCGGCGCTAAGGTTTTTTCAGCTTCTTGATAACGGCGCAGGTCAATGAGAACCCGAGCCTGTTGGATTCGTGCCTCCTGTGATAAATGAGGGTGATCACTATCGATTATTTTTTGGAACATGCTCAGGCACTCTTCCCGTGCTTGGATGGTGCCGCCGAGCCTAGCTGACATAGCTGCCTGGAAGCTTGCATAAGGGGAGTAGGGACTTTCTGGATGATTTTCTGGAATGTCCTGCAGGATTCGCCGTGCCTTGTTGTAATCTTCATTATGAAAATAAGATTCCCCTAATTTAAGCTGTAGATATGGAATGTTTGGATCGTCGCTAAAGTTGGCAATAAACCGCTCGGCGGCAGCAGCAGCCGCTTCCCAATGTTGAGCAAGCTCTTCGGCACGAATGAGTATTTTGGTTATTTTGTATTGGTTTTCAGCGTCTGTAAGACGGGGTGAAATAATCTCGATTTGAGCCCTTGCCAAATCGACGTCCATAGGAGAGATCATCACCGCTGCTGCAGCAAGAGAGAGCCGGGCTTCGTTCTCGCGGGGATGGCCGGGATTATTGACAATGAAGGATTCTAGGTCAGTCGGGCCAGTAGGATCGTTTTGGCCACATTTCCAAAGCGCACGCTCCAAGTGCAGTGAAGTACGTATGAAGTTGTTTTGGGCAGCTGTGCTTATTTCATCAAAGGCGCTAAGGTTGCTTCCCTTGAGAGCCATCATTGCAGCATTGATACTGGAAGCTTCGGAGATGTCTTGGGAGCTTGACTGCCTTGCGTAATCAAAGGCGCTAAGAGCTTCAATAGGCTCATTTTGCTCAGCAAGTAGTAAGCCGCGAAGGAAGCTGGCCTCATCTCGGAGGCGTGGTGAGAAAGCTACCTTTTCCATGACGGACAGCGTAAAGGTGGCTTGATTAGTATCGTTTTGTTTGAGGTGGAGGTAAGCTGTGTCGATCAGTGATGCTGAGGAAAGTTTGAGATAGAGCTCACTGGGTAGCAGTGGGCTGGTCACATGTTGAGCACGCAAGCGGGCTAGTAGGGCCATGGCAAGTTCATTGTTTCCTGCTTCTTCACTACGAGCCAGCAGTGTGGCTCGATGATAGAGAGCAAGACTTACAAGGTCGTCATTGGTCGAGGGTTGGGGCTGGTAGGGCAGCATGGCGCTGATGTTCTCGCCTTGGATGTAGAGCCCGTTGCTGGGTGGTGGGGTGTCTCCGCTCCACTGCCGAAGTTTGGACATGATTGAGGAGTCATCGTTAAGCTTATCTGGGAGGATGGCAGATAAACGATCAAATGCTGAATGTAGGATGGAAGAATTTGGGTAGTTATCGATAAACTGCTCGAGGGTCGAGATGGCATCGTCAGTCTGCTGATTGGCTGCCTGAGCGTCTGCTTTACCTAATATGCAGGCATGAAAGATTTGTTCGGGAAGATTGTCGGGGGCGGTGATGAGTGATTGGAATCGGTTGATTGCTTGAGCTGATTTTTTTTCAGACAGGGCTAGACGAGCTTCCAAGTATTCCTTGATCTTAGCCGCAGCCGCCATTTGACCGTCTATTTTATCAAGTGTCGCAGAAGCATTTTCATGGTTGCCGAGCTTAATATGAATTTCACAGGCCAAAAGGTTGGCGGCATTTCTAATTTCGGGTGAGCTTGACTGTCCCGTTTTGATTAAAATTTCCAAGGCATCCGTGGTTTGACCTAATGCAAGCAGGATACGAGCGCGGGTTAGCTGAATTTGGCTGTGTTTTGTATGCGTCTTAGGTATCTCGGCTAGTGCATCATTAGCTTCTTGATAGCGGCCCAGTAAGGCTAAGGCTTCTGCTCTCCAGATCGGCGCAGATAATTGAGCTGAAATAGTTTCTTCACTCAGTAGTTGTAAGGCTTCGGTGGCAAATTGATTGTCTCCTTGTGGCTCTGTTCCAGCCCGTATGAGTGACTCTACTAGTGCCAGTTGAAGATATGGTATTGCCTCACTGGGGATGTCAGCTGTTTGCAGAGCAAGGCGAAATTTAGACACGGCAACTCCATAGAGGTGGTCGGCCATTGCTTTTGAGCCAGCTTGGTAAAGAGCGTTCTGCGTAAGGTGGTCAGATACCGACTTGGGAGCATCGTTGGCTCCACTTGTCGGCATAGCGAGCAAGCTGATATAGCAAATCAGAGTAATGAATCCACGGATCACGTGTTTATTATGGTGCAAAACGGTTAAATTTACAGCAATTGTTCTCATAATTTGATTAAGAATTGTTTTTACATCGGCTTGTGTTTTATCGTGCATTGAAATGCCATGAGTAGTTTGGGTGATATAGGCGAAGATGCTTTAGTAAAGCGGCTCATCGAGCAGCTTGGGGATGGGTGTGCTAAAGATGAAAGCATCATCCTCGGCCCTGGAGATGATTGTGCTGTCGTCGATCTCGGTAAGCGTGGCCAGTGTGATCAATACCAGCTGCTCAAAACGGACTCGATGGTTGAGGGCATTCACTATCTGGCAGACACACCAGCAGCTAAAGTAGGTTGGAAAGCCATTGCTCGAGTCATTAGTGACTTTGGAGCTATGGGGGGCTTACCTAGCCACCTTCTCATTACGATTGCAATGCCTCCGGAGAAGTCTGTAAGCTACCTGGAAAAACTTTACCAAGGAATGCAGAGGTGCGCTTCTGCATATGGAGCGACGATATGTGGAGGTGAGACCAGTGCGGTGCCGGCAAATGCAGCAGCGGTGATTTCGGTAGCGGGCACTGGCTGGGTAGAAAAATCAAGATGTATTCGGAGAAGTGGTGGTAAGAGGGGGGATCTGATTTTGGTAACGGGAAAGCTTGGGGGGTCAATTCGAGGCAAGCACCTGAGCTTTTCTCCACGCGTTGAAGAGGCCCGATGGTTGACTGAGCATTTTAGAGTGAACTCAATGATGGACTTGTCGGATGGCCTTGGCAGTGACCTACCTCGATTGGCGGCGGCGAGTCAATGTGGCTATTTACTCAATGAGCAGTCATTACCGCTCAATAAGGCATGTGATATTTCGCAAGCAATCGGAGACGGCGAAGATTACGAGTTGTTATTTACCATCTCGGCAAGATCAGTGGGGCAGTTGGAGCAGGCATGGGCAAAGCAATTTCCTGAGCTCATGCTGAGCGTGGTGGGTGAGCTAACAGACAATGATCATGATGTCGTCTCGAATGGGCAAGGTTGGCAACATTTTAAGTCTAATTAGATTTCTCTATGTGGCACGTCCCATCGCGTCTCCCATCTTGGCATACGTTTCGATTTGCTTGCTCGAATTGCTAAGAATGTCTTCACTGAACTCTATAGTGCCAGGCTCAAAGATGACCATCGTGGATGAACCGCCAAAGGCAAAATAGCCCTTTTCGTCACCTTTCTGGATGACTTGATCAGCGTGATAGGTTTGTTGAATGGAGCCGACGCAAGTAGCGCCAATTTCCATCATAAGCACCTTGCCCATAGAAGGTGTTTCTATCTCTGTGATGGTGCGCTTGTTCTGCCAGAGGTAGCTAAGGTTGCGTGACAAGGCGATAGGCGATACTGAAAAAAGAGGCCCATTAATAAGGCGCGTTGGCGATGCCTGACCACTAACAGGGAAGTGAAAACGATGATAATCCACAGGGCATAGCCTGGAGAGTATCAATGAACCTCCAGCGTATCGTGCTGAAAGCTCAGGGTCATTGATGAGTTGATGAATATCAAATGTCTGTCCTTTGACAAAAAAGCCATCGATTTTGTCGATATTTGTGAAAGCTAAATGCCTGCCGTCTGCGGGGAAAACAATGGCATCCTCAGAAATGGGTCGAGCTTCTGTTTTTAGCTTCCGGTAGAAAAATTCGTTAAAGGAAGCAAAGGTTTCAGGCTTTTGGGCAAATTCTTCGATATTAAGGTCATAATCACGAATGAAAGGCCCAATCTTTGATTTGGAACAGCTTTTGTCCATGCGATTTCCATACCATTGAGAAAATGCAGCTCGTTTGATGAAGCTGTGAAGGGCAAGTTTGCCGAGAGGGTTTCCGTATGCCCATTTGAGAAAGGCTTCACCATACACCTGCTCCGTCTCAATGTGTTCGCTATAGCGGTTGTAAAATTCGATAGTTTTCACTGGTGGGGAAGCTAACATAGAACAGTGAATTGGCAAAAAAAAGCAGACAGGAAATATCCTGCCTGCCATTATTAATGGTTATTGATGTGAGTCCTAGGAATACAGACTATGCTGATTTCAGAAGTTTTTGAGCTTTTACAACAGTGCTTTTGCTGAGCTTGCCATTGACCTTGCGAGATTTATCTAGCAGTTCTCTGAGTTCATTGAGTGCGCCGTCTGCTGCTTTTAAGGCCTTGCGCTCTCCACCATACTTCTTATCAGAAAAGTATTGGGTAAAAGTCGTGCCGGTCTTGCTTAAGCAAAGTCTCCACCCTTGAAAGGCGGTTGTTTCGTAGGTAAAACGTGTTAGGTTCTTTCTTGATTTCATAATGTGTGTTGAAATGTGTGTTGAAATTGAATGCTAATCCTCAATGACTTAACGAATATCATGACATTGCTCACCTTTTCGCAAGGAAAAAAAATGAATTATATCTAAGGTAGTGATAAACAATAGGTCATGTTCTGACTATGCACAAATAAAAAAGCATGTATTTCTAGAAATACATGCTTTTTGAATGTTGTGTGTGGCTCTGTTACAGAGTCATGGTGAATTGAGGCTTATGCTTCTTCACTCGCTGGGCCCGCGCTGTTGGCCAGTGCGATATCCTCAACATCAGTCCACTCGATGTAGGCCATCGGTGCTGAGTCACTGGTGCGTGCACCAAGTTTAGTAATACGGCAGTAGCCACCTTGGCGATCCTTGCTTGCAGGGCCGACTTCCTCAAAAAGTTTTTTGACGTTTTCTTTTTGGCGAAGGAAGGCGATGGCTTGACGGCGTGCATGCAGATCACCACGCTTGGCTAAAGTTACCATTTTCTCTGCGACAGGGCGCAGGGCTTTGGCTTTAGCTAGTGTAGTGCGGATGCGGCCATGCTCGATAAGGCTACAGGCCAAATTGGCAAGTAGCGAACGGCGGTGAGCGGTATCGCGTTGTAGTTTAACAGTTTTTTTTCTGTGTCTCATGGTAGTAGTCCTTGCGGACGTTTTGTTTTAAAATAGTGGATTTTGATACTAGATCCTTAATCGTTCAGGTTTTGAGCGATAAGGTCAGCAAGACCAACGGGGGCTTCATCTTCTGTTCCGAGGCGAGGTGCTGCCACGCTAGGAAGCGCGCCTGTGAGTAAGGACGGATCAATGTTCATGCCAAGGCCAAGTCCAAGCTCAACAAGCTTCTCTTTAATCTCATTGAGTGACTTCTTACCAAAGTTGCGATACTTGAGCATCTCAGCTTCGGTTTTAGTCGCGAGCTGACCAACTGTTGTGATGTTGGCATTGTTGAGGCAGTTTGCGGCACGAACAGAAAGCTCGATTTCGTTGACACTCATATTGAGCAGCTTTTTGAGTGCAGCATTTTCCTCGCTTTGCTCTGCTGGAGCCTCTTCGAAGTCTACAGCGTTTTCATCGTAGTTAACGAAGACGTCTAAATGGTGGCGAACAATAGCTGAAGCTTGAAGGAGTGCGTCAGAGGGGTCAACACGACCATCGGTCCAGATATCAAGGATGAGCTTGTCGTAATCGGTCATCTGACCAACACGTGTTGCTTCCACTGCATACTTTACGCGAACAACAGGTGAGAAGATCGAGTCAATTGCAATAACACCAATAGGCATGTCTTTACGCTTGTTCTCGTCGCCAGTGTTGAATCCACGACCAACCTTGACTTCGAATTCGCAGTCAAACTTCACCTTGCGGTCAAGTGTGCAGATGATTTGGTCTTTGTTAACAACTTCGTAGATGTTGTCGTCGATGATGTCAGCAGCGGTGATTACGCCTTCTTTCTCACACTTAACGGTAAGAACTCGTGGCTCTTTGCCGTGATGCTTAAATTTAACCTTTTTGAGGTTGAGGATAATGTCGGTGACATCTTCAACGCAGCCAGGAAGGCTTGAAAATTCGTGTTGGACACCAGCGATACGCACAGATGTGATAGCAGCACCCTCGAGAGAGGAGAGTAGCACGCGGCGTAATGAGTTTCCGATGGTGTGACCGTATCCACCTTCAAAAGGCTCAGCAACAAACTGGGCGTAGGTCTCGGATTCGGTGTCTTCGTTTTTAGTTAAGCGGTTGGGAAGTTCGAAGCGGTCCAGTTTGAACGCGGTGTCTTCTTCTTCTTCGGTAGCTTCTGTTGTTTCTGTATTATTGGATGTGTCTTCTGACATAGTGTTTGTTGGGTTACCGGGTTACCCTCCGGCGAGCGGGGATTAGCGAGTCGTCAGGAATTGACAGTTGGCTAATTTGCGGAGGACCTACGGTGATTTCTAGCTCGCGGGGCGTGGAATAAAAGGCAACGTGAAGCTTAATGCAATCGTTTTTTTGCTTATTTTAAGGGATTTTCACTCATTGCCGCTATCGGGTGCCGCAGGGGTTCAGTCATTAATTTACGGTGTCGTTTTGGTGTCTTTGTGTTAAAGGTATGGGCATGAAAGCAATGTTAGCACTTGTATTGGGTTTATTCTTTAGCCTTGGCTTTGCCGTATTAGCTCAAGATCAGCAGGTAGAAGCTCACAAAGAGGATGCTGTGGATCGTGCTGAGAGTTCAGAAACGCCTGAATCAGAGGGGGGTAAGGAGGGTGAGGCTATGCCGTTGGATCAGCTTAGCCCACCCGCAAAGCTGGAAAAAAGAGTGTTTGGCAGGTCCGATGAGGCAAATTATCAGGGTAAAGTGGTGGTCATTAAGGTGGGCGAGAAGGACCTGGTCAATAAACAGGCCTTTAAGTTCTGGAGGCGGGTCATCAAACGCGTGAACGAAGAAGAGGCTCGAGCGTTGGTTTTCGACATCGATACCCCAGGTGGACTGGCATTTGACACAGCCGAGCTCATCATGGTTGATATGCAAAAAATCAAGGTGCCTTCCTATGCATTTGTGAATCAAAAAGCATTGAGTGCTGGGGCTCTTGTGGCTGCAGGAACGGACGCAATATACATGCACCCTGTATCAACAATCGGTGCTGCCGCCATTGTCAGTGGCAATGGCGCTGAAATTCCTGATATTATGCGCGCGAAAATTGAGTCTGCTTTCAATGCCTTTGTGCGTGCAGTATCCAAAAGCAAGGGACGTAATCCAGATGTTATTAGGGCGATGATGATAACAGATGAATATTATGATTTTGGTGAGATTCAGGTCGAAGAGGGAGAATTGCTGTCGCTCACCGCAGATGAAGCGGTGATGGAATTTCAAGGCAAACCCTTGCTGGCTAAAGGTATTGTGGAAAGTATTGATGACTTACTCGAAAAGGAAGGCCTGGCTGGTGTTGAGGTGGTTTCCGCACAGCCTACCGGCATGGAGAAATTGGCATACTGGGTTGCTGCATTTTCAGGTATTCTTATATTAGTGGGTATCGGCGGGGCTTATCTTGAGATGAAGACACCCGGCTTCGGCATGGGCGGTGGTATATCCCTGCTGGCGTTTTCCTTATTTTTCTTTGGTAATTATGCCGCAGGAAACATGGCGGGCTACGGTCTGATGTTATTGTTTTTGCTGGGTGTGGTATTAGTCGTCTTCGAGCTCTTTATCTTACCGGGGATGATTGTGCCGGGTGTGATAGGGGGGATCCTTGTTCTGGGGACGCTCTTTTTTGCCATGGTCGATGGTTTTGCCTTTGACGATAATGCGGTGCGCGGCTGGGATGCCGCTGGAGCATTGGATTTTATAAATCGGCCAGCACTTAATTTGGCGGTTGGTTTACTTGGCTCAACGGTGTTGATGATGTTGATGATGCGTTATTTGCCCAATGCCCCGCTGTTTAACCGTCTTGTCATGAACAAGGTGCTTGCCAGTGGGGATTCCACTGGTTTGGATTCGGTTTCTGGGGGCACTGGCGAGCATGTGGGCTTACGCGGAGTCTCAATAACGGATCTGCGTCCGGCGGGTAAAGGCGACTTCGATGGCAGGGTTTTAGATGTGACAGCAGCCAATGGATTCATTGCAGAGGGCAAGCACATTGTCGTTAGCGCAGAAGATGGCTTGAGGATCCTTGTCAATGAGGAATGATATGCTGAGGTTTTTTAAATCCTTTTAGCGAGAGGATCTTTTAAACATCAAAAAACCCTGCGAGCATCGTGTGCTGCAGGGTTTTTGTCTTAAGCTTTTAGAGTATCAGTGTATCAGAGTTCAATGCCTAGCTTATGCCTGGACTGGGGGTTCTCCCTTTACTGATCATCGTTGTTTAGTCAGTGCCTCTATACATCCTCATGCATCATCTTGCTGGTCTGAACGATGTGGAGTGCATGGTTCGAAACCGCATCAAAGTGGTTGTTGATATCGATGTTGAGCATTTCGAGCTTAACGTCACCAGTGGACATGCGCTTCATGGCGCTCTTGTTGAACTTTTTGCGCATCGTTGCAGCTGTCTTTTTCATGGCCTCTGCCTTAGCCATGTCATCTGGCGATATGTTGGCGAGAAGGTTTTGGTCAGCAAAGGTGATGAATTGGGAAATGCTTCCCGCAAATTCGCGAATTGCTTCTTGTTGCTCTTGAGTGAACTGGCGATCTTTCTTGTAGCGGCGCTCATTGAGTTTCACGAGACGATAGATACAATCAGCACATTCTTCTGCCTCTTGGGTAATGCGTAACATGTTGGCAATTCTATTGGCATTGGCAGGACCGATATCCTTGGAAGAACATCTCACCAGGTATTGTGTGATTTCCTGCATCATGAGGTCGGATTCATCCTCAATTCTTTTCAGGGCCTTTACCTGTGCTGACATGTCTTTCTTAGGGTTCTCGAGAACATCGATGAACCCATCAAACATATTCACACATAGGCGGGACATTTTTTTAATGGCATTTTCCGCCTCGGCAATGTTGAGCTCGCCAAGATCGACAAGATTCTGCGAAATATAACGAAGGTGGCTGACCTCTGCTGTTTCGGTGGGATCTTTGACCCATTTCTGAACAAGATTGGCAATGGTTGGAACAAACCAGACGAGCAGCAGTATATTGGCTAGGTTAAAGGTAGTGTGGAATAGCGCCACGGCGAAAGCCACAATGGTCAGGCTATTGCCAGCGTCTCCTTTCGCTGTTTTGATTTCAACAATGTGTTTGGGGAAGTGGTCGACCATACTCCATATCACGGGGGTGATCGCCCAGAACAGAGCCAGCGCCCATATCGTGCCTATGACATTGAACAGGAAATGGGCTCGTGCTGCACGTTTTGCACTGACATTTGCCCCAATAGATGCCAGCCATGCGGTCACGGTGGTGCCTATATTTTCACCCAGGACAACGGCAGCCGAGATCTTGAACGCCTCGTAAGGATCGCTGCCAAACCAGCCATTCCATGCACAGGTGATCGTGATGGCCATAGCCGCAGAGGATGATTGAACGATGAGGGTGAGCAGGATTCCTGCCAATAAGAAGAGCACAGTAGAGCCAAAGCCCATGCCGTTGAGGGATTCAATGATGCTCTGTATGGTTTCTTGAAGTTGAGCATTCTCTTTGACCCCTCCCTTGAGGTCGGGCACAGATTTTTTCAGGTAAGCGAGACCGGTAAATAATAGTCCAAAACCGATCAGTGTTTCTCCCGTTGCCTTAGCCTTGGCTTTGCCAATAAAGAAAAGGGGTAAACCAACACCAATAATGGGTAGTGTGATCGCTGAAATGCTGAACTTACCAATCCATGCGACAAGCCATGCTGTGATGGTGGTGCCTAGGTTGGCTCCCATAATAACGCCAATCGATTCTGTCAGCGTTAGAAGCCCTGCGTTGACAAAGCTGACTACCAGAACGGTTGTCGCTGATGATGACTGGACAAGCGATGTTGTGAAGAATCCTGTGAACACCGAGCTGACCCTGTTGTGTGTCATTGTAGCGAGAGCGTGGCGCATGCCACTTCCTGCAGCTTTCTGAATGCCCTCTGACATGACTTTCATGCCGTAAAGAAAAATGCCCAGTGAGCCTAGTATTTTAAGGATAGCTATGAGGGTGGTCCAGATGATCATAATAAGTAATATTTAGGTAATTTAGATAATGAAGATGGAGAGGTGTGAGAGCCAACTGCTAATGCATTTGCTACAATAGCCGTATGACTTCTGACAAGATTAAGTCAAGATGAGGCTCTGTTTTTTTGTGTTTTTTTCTTCGTGTGCGGCAGTGGCTGGGCCAACGCGAATATTGAAGTTTTAGTCGCTTATTTCTGTGGCTCAATTAAGGCCGCTGTAGTGCTAAGGATGCAAGCTTTCTTGCAGCAGTAGCGATTTCTTGAACTCCTTTTTCAGTAGGTTCGGCATCAGCACTGAGTAACATGGTGGTGCGTAGGTCGGAGATGATCATGCGTATCTGCCGCAAGTCATCCCGGTCTGATACGCGAGGGTCTAGTGCTTCAATGGAGCCTTCGTAATAGTCGGCGATATCTTCACGGTAGAGCAGGCGGGCTCGGGCAACGGTGTATTTTTTCTCCACGGCGTGTGAACTTACCTCCAATGCGCGGATCCAGCCGCCGAGCGAGATCAGATGAGCCAGATCAACATCGCGTAAGTGAATGAGATCGGTTTCGACATCACGTTGAGTAGCGGTGAGCTCTTTTTTGAGTGCCTCGACATTGTTGTCGCGGGCGTTTTCAAGCAAACTGGCCGCATGGCGATTGACACGCTCGCCAGCTCCAAGAGCTCGACTGTAGCGCGATAGCTCCTTTGCTAAGTTCTCAATCTTTTGCATATGACCTGCCTGCACCGCAATAAAGCCCTCTGCGATCAGGAAACCAATTTCCATAGCGAGATCAGCACGGTTCAAGGGCATGCGTTTTGGCATTTCGTGCGCCAGTTCGTCAGCATGCAAAGGCGCTAGATTGTCAAGGTCATCAAAGATACGCTTGATGGAGGGAGCGGTGAATTCATTGACACCAAGCTCCTCACGGACATGGGGATCATCAATTAAGTCATCGGGGATAGCCGGTCTGGGCTGAAGGAAATCTTCTTTGTCTTCCTGAGCTTGAATTTGGATACTGGTTAGTAAGCTAACTGAGATAAGGCACAGGACAGTGATTCGAAGGCGTGAAACGATCTTCATATGTTCTAGATAACTATTCTCTGCCAGAAAATGCAATCGAGGAATGAAGGTGCCATCATAAAAAAGAGCAGCGAAAGAGCGGAAAAGAAGTTGGCACGCCCTAGAATGTGGCTTATTCCCATTTCATGAGTTTGCTGTTGGGAGTCAATATTGATCATGTAGCCACCTTGCGCCAGGCACGCTACTCAGGAATGCTGGATTCTCCGAATGCCGAGCCGAGTCCGCTAGAAGCGGCGAAGGATGCCCAAGAGGGGGGTGCAGACTCCATTACGGTTCATGTGCGTGGTGACCGGCGTCACATGCAGGAGCAAGATGCTTTTGAGATTAGAGACCAGATCAAGCTGCCGCTTAATTTTGAGATGGGCAACACGCCCGAGATGCTGGATATGGTATTGCGGCTGAAACCCGACTTTGTGTGCCTTGTTCCTGAAACTCGTGAGGAGGTTACAACCGAGGGGGGCTTGGACGTTACCGGGCTCTATGGGTCACTTGAGGGTACCGTCTCGAAGCTTCAGCAGGCGGGCATCAAGGTGAGCATGTTTATCGACCCAGATGCCACCCAAGTAGAAGCATCATCACGTATTGGTGCTGAGATGATCGAACTTCACACGGGTTGTTTTGCTAATGCAGCCAGTCATGATCGCAGTAAGGAGACTGAGAGGCTCAAGACCGCTGCGATGCTTGGTCACAAGATGAAACTCCAAGTGAATGCCGGTCATGGCATCAATCTGGAAAACCTGCCTGAGCTATTGACGGTGCCACATCTAGCGGAATTAAACATTGGCCATACATTAATTGCTCGTTCGATGAGGGTTGGCTTAACTGAGGCGGTCAAGGAGATGCGTGCTGCGATGAAAGGTTATGCATTATGATGATTTTCGGGATAGGTATTGATGTCGTCGAGGTTGAGCGTGTGGAGTCATCCATCGCGGAATTTGGAGAGCGCTTTGTCAGTCGCGTATTTACCGAGGCGGAACGTGCATACTGCGAGAGCCAGAAGCGACCTGCCATTCACTATGCGGCGAGGTTTGCGGCTAAGGAGGCGGTAGCCAAAGCTTTAGGCACGGGAATTGGAAAAGAGCTCTCTTGGCTGGATATGGAAGTCAGACGGCGAGAAAGTGGTGAGCCAGAAGTGTTTCTCTCCGGTGGAGGTGAGATCTTCTGTAAGGAGAATAAGCTGAGCCAGATTAAGATCAGCTTAACGCACGCCCAGCATTATGCAGCGGCTAATGCTGTGGTGCTGGGGTAAAGTTGAGAACTCAATGATCATGACGATGCGAGTATCGAAGCTCGCTGAAAAAAAAGTGGCAATCTGATTTCGTATAGCTTAGAAATATAACCTCTTTCTGTAGCGCGACTTAACGGTTGTGAACGGGGGGCAAAGTCAAATAACACAACAATGAAAAAAATAGTAACAACCATTACCGTCCTGATGCTCACTGTTTTATGCGTTCATGCGCAGGAAGGTGCGACGTCAGGGGTGCAAGCCGAGACTGAAGAGAAGGCCAAGCAGGACGAAGAATTTGATATCTCCAAGGCTTTTCCAGAGGAGGAAATTGCTCACAAATTGGATATGAAGGGCATGAAAGTTTACAACTACATGATGAGTCACAAATTTGCTGATTTAGAAGGTAAGCTAGAGAAATTTTTAGGTGAGGAATGGAAAAAATCGAATGCTGAAGAGCAAGCCGAAGCCGTGGAGGCCGCGCAAAAACAAGTAGAGGCACAAGGAATGAAAATTCTCGGAATGGTAACGTATAAGCATTCTGAAAAAGCAGGCGGTATGGTCATGCTGATGCAGATGACTACTCCAGTGGCTGGAGACGGGGCAGAAGGCCTGACGATGGTCACGCTCACGCATATCAACATGTAAGGGAGGGGAGCCTCAGCGAGAGGCTGGCCTCATTTAACTGAAAGCTTCTGGGGGTAATTCCAGGGGCTTTTTTTATGGTGTATCCAAGTGTTCCAGGAAGCTCCTAGCTATTCCCTGAAACGGCGAAAGCCTCTAAGTCGTTGGACTTAGAGGCTTTCATATGGCTCCTGCGCTTGGGATCGAACCAAGGACCTAGTGATTAACAGTCACCCGCTCTACCGCTGAGCTACGCAGGAATTTCCATTCGG
>Ga0206125_10003543_pt1 | contig 14817 bp, 10 predicted proteins | sample Helgoland_Spring_4_FD_148598 | JGI IMG/M metagenome (GOLD analysis project Ga0206125, IMG submission 148598) | Pelagic subsurface seawater microbial communities from Kabeltonne, Helgoland, North Sea - Helgoland_Spring_Bloom_20160331_1 | ecosystem: Environmental > Aquatic > Marine > Epipelagic ... | reverse complement strand
TAAAAAATTAGACAAAAACGTCAATTGTTACCTTCTCAAACAAAAAAATCGATGAAATGCATCATTTTTTATTTGAAATTTTGATCTATATAGTCCACTATCTTACAGTATAGTAAATAAGATGCTTATTTTAGTAGCATGAGAATTCCATTTTTACTGCTACTTACAGTATTATTTGTTACCTGTGTGCAATCGCCAAATCAAACACGCTTGTTAAATGGCAATGATTGGCAATTTGAAGAATTAGACGCTCAAGCTTGGCAATTAGCACAAGTACCAGGTAGCGTTCAGTCAGACCTACTAAGGCTAGGAAAAATTCCAGATCCTTTTTTATTAAATAATCAAGATAGTATTCAATGGATTTCAGAAAAAAATTGGAGGTATCAAAAATCCTTTACCATAGCTCCTTCTGTTTTAAAAACCAAGCAGCATGTTCTAAAATTTGACGGCTTAGACACGTATGCAAAAGTGGTATTAAATGGGCATGTTATCTTACAAACTGACAATGCATTTAGCCCTTATGAGTTCAATGTAACCGAAATATTACAACCAAAAAATAGTTTACAAGTCATACTCTATAGCCCTGATGCTATAGAGGCAAGGGCCGCTTTAAACTTGGGATACACCCTCCCAGAGGGTCCAAGAGTGTTTTCTCGCAAACCACAATTTCAGTACGGTTGGGATTGGGGTCCAAAGATTAAAACCATGGGGATTTGGCGTGATGTGTTCTTAGTCTCTTACACTGACGCTAGACTTGAAGATGTTTATATTAAAACCCAAGAAATAACCAATTCCCAGGCATTGGTAGAGGCAAATATTGAGGTGATGTCTTTTGTGGCAGATTCTAGCTGTGTTATAGAGGTTATAAATAACACCACAGGAGAAATTCATACTCAAGGCATAGCATTAGATAAAGGCACAAAAAAGTATAGCATTGGGTTTTCTATAAAAAACCCAAAACTCTGGTGGACACACAACCTTGGCACCCCCTTTTTGTATGATTTTACAATACACCTTAAAAAAGACAACACAATTCTAGAAACCCTCTATAAAAAAGTAGGCCTAAGAACCATACAACTTGTCACAGAAAAAGACACCCTTGGAGAAGGTTTTTATTTTAAACTCAACGGGAAACCAATCTATATGAAAGGCGCAAATTATATTCCGCAAAATATATTTCTCTCTCAGGTGCAGCCCAAGGAGCGCGAGAAATTACTCAACGATGTTCTCAAGGCAAACATGAATATGCTCCGCGTTTGGGGTGGGGGGGTGTATGAAGATGATTTGTTTTATGAGTTATGCGATGAAAAAGGAATCTTAGTTTGGCAAGATTTTATGTTTGCTTGCGCGATGTATCCTGGAGACAAACAATTTTTAAACAATGTTAAAAAGGAGGCCATTGCTAATGTAAAACGACTAAGGCAACACCCAAGTATTGCACTTTATTGTGGCAATAATGAAAACAGCGAAGGTTGGCACAGGTGGGGCTGGCAAGCAGATAAAACCCAAGCTCAAAAACAAGAGATTTGGAACAGTTACCAAGCAGTGTTTAATGGTATTTTACCCAAAGTTGTCGATAGTTTACACGGTAGTATTTCATATTGGGAGAGTTCTCCTAAGTTTGGCAGAGGTGACAAAAGATACCAATTTCAGGGAGATGCCCATGATTGGTGGGTTTGGCATGATGGGTACCCCTTTGAACATTTTGAGCAGGAAGTACCTAGATTTATGAGTGAATTTGGATTTCAATCATTTCCTGGATATCAGGCAATAAAGTATTTCACCCAAGAGGATAGTTTAGATCTTTCACATCCAAGTTTTGAGAGCCATCAAAAGCATTCAAGAGGTTTTGCAATCATTGAGCAGTACATGAAAAGAGATTTTCCAGTGCCAACAAACCCGGAAGATTATATATACGTGAGCCAACTCTTGCAGGCCTACGGAATAACCAAAGGCATCAAAGCGCACCGTGCAGCAAAACCTTACAATATGGGAAGCTTGTACTGGCAACTCAATGATTGCTGGCCGGCAGTTTCTTGGTCAAGCATAGATGGGCTAGGCAATTGGAAAGCGCTTCATTACAAGGTAAAACAAGCTTTTGAAAATAGAATTATTGTGCCTTTTGAGCAAAACAATTTTTTAAAAATAAAAGTTGTAGATGATGGTCCTGAAACTCTAAAGGCTCCCATGCAAGTTTTATTTTATGATTTTAGCGGAAATCTCTTGCACCAAACCCCTACAAGATCTGTACGCACCTTTAATGAAAAGAATCAAGTAGTCTATCAAGTAGATTTAAGAGAGATTAATTTTGACCCAAAACAAACCTATGCCAAGGTACTATTTGGAGCTATCCAAGAGATACATTATTTTAAAAAATCCAAAGATTTAAGACTACCCATGGAGGGTTTTGAGATTAAAACCAACACAGTCTCCCAAGGAATTGAAATTTCACTCAAGGCTACAACCCTGCAAAAAAATGTATTTTTATATACAAATACCCCGGGACATTTTACAGACAACTTTTTTGATTTGTTGCCTGGTCAGGAAAAGAAAATCATTTTTGAAACCAAGGAGCCCCAATCCACAATGCTACAATACAAAACCCTAAATGCACTATAGTACAAAACCAAGCCGTTTTTATAGCCTCACCTTACTTTTAGGGCTTTTTGTTTTAACTAGTAGTTGCACCCCAAATAAAGGCAAACAACTTGTTGTTAACCAGGCAGCTATTATTCCAGCCCCTCAACAACTTGAAAAAGGGATTGGCTACTTCACTTTATCTAAGACCAACACACTTTTTGCAATTCCAGAATTTAAAACAGCCGCAAACTTTTTAAAAGTATACCTTGAAAAAGGGGCTGGAATTGATATTGTTTCTTCCAATAAAGCGGCTGCAAGTATTGTAATGGTAAAAGACACCTTGTTGCAAAAAGAGGGGTATACTCTTCGTATTTCTAAACAGCAAATTACTATTAAAGCCTCAGACGGCGCAGGCGCTTTTTATGCAGTTCAGAGTTTACGCCAGATACTCCCTCCAGAGTTAGAACTACCAAACCCCTATTTGATTGATACCATATCTATTGCTTGTATGGAGATTAAAGACGCCCCTATGTTTTCTTACCGCGGGATGCATCTTGACGTCTCTCGTCATTACTTTCCCAAAGAATTTATCAAACAGTACATTGCTTGGTTGGCGGCATTAAAAATAAACACCTTTCATTGGCATCTAACAGATGATCAAGGATGGCGTATTGAAATAAAACAATATCCAGATCTTACCCGCAAAGGAGCCTACAGGAAAGAAACCCTAATAGGACATTATAACGACACTCCTCAACGCTTTGACGGCAAACCCTATGGAGGGTTTTACACCCAACAAGAAGTTAAAGAAATTGTTGCCTTTGCCAAAGACCATCACGTAACCATAATTCCAGAAATTGAACTCCCTGGTCATGCTCAAGCCGCCATATCTGCCTATCCCTCTCTGGGTTGCACATCACAGCAGGTTCCTGTTGCCACAAAATGGGGAGTTTTTGAAAACATCTATTGCCCAAAGCCAGAGACCTTTACTTTTCTTAAAAATACACTAGATGAGGTGATGGAATTGTTTCCTGGCCAGTATATTCATATTGGAGGTGATGAAGCGCCTAAAACAAAGTGGAAAAAGTGTACCCATTGCCAACAACTCATTAAAGAACAAAAATTAGAAGATGCCCACGGTTTGCAAAGCTATTTTATAACAGAAATAGAAAAACATATAAATGCTAAGGGCAAGAAAATTATTGGCTGGGATGAAATTTTAGAGGGTGGACTGGCTCCAAATGCAACGGTGATGTCTTGGCGAGGAACCCAAGGAGCGATTGATGCTGCAAGGCAGGGGCATGATGTGATTTTAACGCCAACCTCACATACCTATTTTGATTACTACCAAGCCACTTATGAGCAGGAACCTACAGCCATTGGAGGATACCTGCCTTTAAAAAAGGTGTTTGGCTTTAACCCCATTCCTCAAGTGTTACAAAATACAGATGCCGCCTCTCATGTCTTAGGCGCTCAAGGGAATGTTTGGACAGAATACATGGCTACCAAAGAGCAAGTGGAGTATATGGTATTTCCAAGAATAGTAGCCATGAGTGAGGTTGTTTGGTCTGGGGCTGCTAAAAATATAGAAGAAGATTACACCAATTTCCTTTCCCGGCTAGAACAGTATTTAGAAAGGCTAGATGTTAAAAATATTAACTACGCCAATCACCTCTATGATCTGGAAGGAGGGGTTATAAAAAAACAAGGCGCAGTATCTTATGCACTTACCACGCCAACCAAAGGCAAAGAAATTAAGTACCGCCTTAACACTGCACAGGAGCAAATCTATACCTCACCCTTTAGTATTTCGCAAGATGCAATTATTACTGGGCAAGTGTATAAAGAGGGCAAAAAAGTTGGAAGAACCTTTACAGACACCATACACTACCACAAGGCAATTAATGCTAGTGTTTCTTTGAATGTAGCGCCTCATTCTGCCTATGGCGCAGGAGGGAGCTCTGCCCTTATCAATGGAGTTTCTGGAAGTAATACCCGTTATGGAGATAAAGAGTGGCTTGGCTTTTGGGGAGATGATCTAAAGATTACCATCACTTTTGCAAAACCCACAAAAATTTCTAAAATAAGCACCCGTTTTTATAATGCCAACGGGCAGTGGGTGTATGCTCCCAAAGCCATTGAAGTCCAGACAGATTTTGGGACCCTGCCTGTAATTAAATTACCTGCTACAGATCAAACAATTTTGGATGTAAATTTAAAGGCAAGTGGCACTACTTCTTTTATTAAAATTTCAGTTCCCAGCTTCGGGAGTATCCCAGATGGTCTTCAAGGGGCGGGAAATAAAGCTTGGACATTTATTGATGAGATTGTGGTAGAGTAGTTACCCCTTATGCACAATTGTTGAGGATGCTTGATCCAGACACATCACGGTTAAATCTGCAATATTTACGTGAGGGGGTCTTGTGATAGCAAAGTAAATAACATCTGCAATATCTTGGGGTTGCAACGGGGTAAAGTTTTTATAAACCTTTTGTGCACGCTTGGTATCTCCTTTAAAGCGTACTTCGCTAAATTCTGTCTCTACTAGTCCTGGATTAATGGCTCCAACTTTGATGCCTTTTCCGTTAAGATCAAGACGCATGCCTTGATTTATAGCATCTACAGCATGTTTACTAGCGCAATAAACATTACCATTTGGATAAACTTCTTTTCCTGCCGTAGATCCGATATTGATAATATGACCAGCTGCTTTTGCAAGCATTTGCGGTATAATGGCCTTAGATACATATAAAAGTCCCTTTACGTTGATATCTATCATAGCGTCCCAATCATCACTTGATCCAGATTCAATGCTATCAAGCCCATGTGCATTTCCAGCATTATTAATTAAAATATCAACACTATTAAACCCTTTAGGTAGATTGTCAAGTAACTTTTGCACTAGCTTTTTATCACGCACATCAAAACAAAGCGTATGTACCTTAGTGAGTGAGGACAATTCTTTTGCAATAGCCTCAAGGCGCTCTTGGCGTCTTCCACACAAAATTAAGTTGATGTTGTTTTGGGCAAATAGGGTGGCTGTCGCACGTCCAATACCAGAGGTGGCACCTGTAATAAGAGCAGTTTTTTTCATAATAGTGAGTAAAACTAAAATAACCTTAGATTTTGTTGGGAGAAAGCGCTCCCACAAAAGAGGGTATATTTTAGCAATTAATAACTACAAATGTACGTGCTAAAAGTGATAAAAAACAGTCTTAAAATTTTATTAACAAACTTGACTGCAAGGCTTAGTTATCTTAATTTAGCCCCAAGAAAAAAAAGTGAAATTTAACGTAACTTGTGTGTTAAAATTTCGTCTTTAGTATTGAGTGGTTTTGCTACTTTAGGGTACATAACCAATGCTACTAAAAACCAAAAGAGCGATAAAGTAAAAAATATAAGAACATAAAATAGGACTATGGAACAAATAGCTACGCCCACAGATATTGGCGCATTGAATGATAAAATTGAGAAAGAAAGCGCTTTTGTAGATATTCTCACTATGGAAATGAACAAAGTAATCGTGGGTCAAAAACTCATGATTGAACGCCTGCTTATTGGCCTGTTGGGCCAAGGGCACATTTTATTGGAGGGAGTACCTGGTTTGGCAAAAACACTAGCAATTAACACACTTTCTCAAGCTGTAAAAGGTAGTTTTAGTAGGGTGCAATTTACTCCAGATTTGCTGCCTGCAGATGTAGTTGGAACCCTCATATACAACATGAAGGACAATGATTTTAGTATAAAAAAAGGACCAATTTTTGCCAATTTTGTATTGGCGGATGAAATCAATAGAGCACCTGCAAAAGTGCAATCTGCTCTATTGGAGGCCATGCAAGAAAAGCAAGTAACTATTGGCGATACTACTTTTGCTTTAGACAAACCGTTTTTGGTGATGGCTACCCAAAACCCCATAGAACAGGAAGGAACCTACCCCCTGCCAGAGGCTCAAGTAGATCGATTTATGTTAAAAACGGTAATTAAATATCCGACCCTGGAGGATGAGCAATTAATTATACGTCAAAACTTAAAGGGCGGGTTTGAAAAAATAAACCCCGTAGTAACGGTAGCCCAAATTTTGCGTGCACAAGAGGCCGTAAGAGAAGTATACATGGATGAGAAAATAGAAAAATATATTCTAGACATTATATTTGCTACTCGTACTCCTGAGCAATACAAACTTGCAGAACTGAAACCACTGATAAATAACGGCGCCTCCCCTCGTGGTAGCATCAATCTTGCTGTTGCAGCAAAATGCTATGCCTTTATTAAAAGAAGGGGCTATGTTGTACCAGAAGATGTTCGTGCGGTAGTTCATGATGTGCTTCGTCATAGAATAGGGATAACCTATGAGGCAGAGGCAGAAAACGTAACAACAGAAGATATCATCAATAAGATTGTAAATGTCATTGAAGTACCCTAACTGATTTTTTAAATACAATTTGTAGAAAAACTGTTTGTTGCTAATTGGCTAAAAAAGGCCAATTACACCCTCTCACCAACGCCATGGATACTAAAGAGCTTTTAAAGAAAGTACGAAAAATTGAAATCAAAACACGTCGTTTAAGCGATCATGTGTTTGGTGGAGAGTACCACAGTACCTTTAAAGGACGCGGGATGACTTTCAGTGAAGTACGCCAATACCAATATGGAGATGATGTGCGAAATATAGATTGGAATGTTACGGCACGTTACAACCAGCCGCATATCAAGGTCTTTGAAGAAGAGCGAGAACTTACCTTAATGCTTATGGCAGATATTAGTGGTTCTGAGTTTTTTGGTACCGATGCGCAGTTTAAAAACGAGATTATTACTGAAATTGTAGCTACACTTGCTTTTTCTGCTATGCAGAACAATGACAAGGTAGGAATACTGTTATTTACAGATCAAATAGAGTTGTTTGTGCCTCCTAAAAAAGGCAAATCACACATTTTAAGAATTATTAGAGAATTGCTTGAGTTTACCCCAAGTAGTAAAAAGACAGATCTTAGTCAGGCGCTTAAATATCTCAGTAATGTCATTAAGAAAAAAGCCATTGTTTTTGTGCTTTCAGATTTTATGACACAAGGGTATAAAGACACCCTTAAAATTGTTGCCCGTAAGCATGATGTGACAGGCATTCGGGTGTTTGACCCAAAAGAACAAAGCATGCCTAATTTAGGTATGGTACAAATGCTTGATCAAGAAACTGGTGAAGCCTTACTGGTTGACACCTCCTCAAAAGGGGTCCGTGAACACTACGCTGCCTACCATAAACAAGGGGTAGCCTATTATCAAGATGCGTTTGCAAAAAGCGGGGCAGGTACAATAGCCTGCAGGGTGGATGAAAGTTACGTGAAAAAATTATTAGGGTATTTCAAAACAAGATAAGACCATTGACAAAAACAACTAACATATTCACCAAAATATATACACAAGGTTGGCCAGTAGTGTGTCTTTTATTTTTTATTGCTTTTTCTGCATCTGCACAAGTAATTACAACCGCAGACACTACCTCCATTAAAATTGGAGAAGAGCTGCGCATTTCCTTCGAGGTTCAGGCAGATTCCATAGATTTAGTTGTATTTCCTGACCAGCAAAGTTTTCTGCCACTAGAGGTGATAGAAAGTTATGCTACAGATACCACCTACAGCAATTCAAAAATTAACTACAGAAAGCAATATGGCCTCACCCAGTTTGATTCTGGCAGGTATATCATACCTAGGCAAAAAATAATATTTAACAACACATTTTTTCTTTCAGACAGTATCAATGTTCAGGTTTTTGATGTAGCCATTGATACTACCAAACAAAAAATGTTTGATATAAAGCCAGCAATGGTTGTAGCTAAAGCTCCATTTCAAGTTCCTGCCAGTATCTACTGGATAGTTTTACTAATAGGTGTGATTGTGGTAGTTTGGTATTTTTTAAGACGTAAAAAGAAAAAAGAGCAGGCTAAAAAACAATTACCTGCTTATCAAGAAGCATTGGTGGCTCTAAAGGAACTAGACAGCACACCCTATTTGCTACAAAATGATGCCAAGGAGTACTACAGTTTATTGACAGAAATTGTCAAACGATATCTAGACAGAGAAGTAGACGACACAGCTCTGGAGAGTACCACCCAGGAACTTATAGAGCGTTTAAATACATTAAAAAAATCAAGAAATTTTGATTTTAAATCTAAAGATATTAAACTTTTAGATACCATTTTAAAAAGAGCAGATTTGGTCAAATTTGCTAAAATGCAACAAGGTTCTGGGCAAGCGCAAGCAGATAGGGCTACCATACAAGAAATAATAAGCAATACTCACCAGGCTATACCAGAACCAACACAGGAAGAATTATTGCAAGACACCCTGTATTTACGAGCATTACAAAAAAAGAAATTACGCAAAAAAATAGTAGTTGCCGGATCTAGTATTGTACTTGTTTTAATAATCAGTACAGCTATTTTTTCAAGTCTTTATGGGTTTGGGACATTAAAAGAAACTGTTTTTGGAAATTCATTAAAAGACACATTAGACGGTAGGTGGTATAAAAGCCAGTACGGAGCCCCTGGGCTTATTGTTACTACCCCAGAGATACTGGTAAGACAACCACAAGAAAATTCTAGAGATAGCCTCTCCTCTTCAAGTAGCCTAAGTAGGTTTATATCTGGAGCCATTGGAGATGAGTTGTATGTTTCTCTCTCTATTGCTAAAGCAGCTATGCAGGCATCTCAAGAAAATCCAGCCCTAGATGTTGACTCTGAAATTGAACAGGCTCTTGAGGACCTTGAAAATGCAGGGGCATTAAATTTGGTTGTAAAACAAGAGACTTTCTCCTCTGAGGAAGGATTAAAGGGAGTAAAGGCGTATGGAGATTTTAATTTGAAATTACCAAACGCAGAGATTTCCGAAGAGAAAATGAGTTATGAAATATTACTATTTGATCAGCAAAATGCCTTACAGATGGTCACTATTGTTTTTGAAAGAGACAAACAATATGCCAACCAAATAAAAGAAAGAATCATAAGCTCTATAGAAGTGCCTGTTTCACCACAAGCTCAAAACAAAAAACAACCACAAGATGCTCAATAATTTTGAATTTGTTAATCCAGAACTTTTCTGGTTGCTGTTACTACTTCCAGTGGTTGGGCTTTGGTATTTTTTAAAACGAAACAAACAAATACCTAGTCTTAGCATCTCAAGTATTCAAGGATTTAAAACATCAAAGAACTGGTTTGCCAAACTAAGGCCTTTACTTTTTTTACTGCGCTTGTTATCCATTGCGGCTATTATTGTAGCAATGGCTAGGCCAAGAACTGTTAGCCAAACCACAAGAACTGTTAGCAATAAAGGAATAGATATAGTTATGGCCATTGATGTTTCTGCAAGTATGCTGGCTCGGGATTTAAAACCCAATAGGTTAAAGGCTCTAAAAAATGTTGCAGCAGGGTTTATCAAAGATCGTGTTACAGACCGTATTGGTTTGGTAGAATATGCTGGAGAGAGTTACACAAAAACTCCGCTAACTAGTGATAAAAGTATTGTACTTACTTCTTTGAAAAGTATTGAGTATAACACCATAATAGAGGGAGGAACGGCAATTGGCTCTGGCCTTGCAACCGCTGTAAATAGATTAAAAGAGAGTCGTGCAAAAAGCAAGGTCATTATTCTCTTGACAGATGGGGTTAATAATACCGGGTTTATAGACCCCAAGATTGCCAGTGAGCTTGCCAAAGAATTTGAAATTAAAGTGTACACCATTGGCTTGGGCAGTAATGGAATGGCTCAAAGCCCCATTGGTATTAGGGCAGATGGGAGTTTCCAGTACGGTATGCAGCAAGTAGAAATTGACGAAACCTTGCTAAAGGAAATTGCTAAGACAACTGGTGGCAGATATTTTAGAGCTACTAGTAATACAAAGCTTGCAGAAATTTACACAGAAATTAATGCCCTAGAAAAAACAGATATAGAGGAGTTTAAATACACAAATTATACAGAACTCTACAGACCTTGGGCGCTTTGGGCTTTGGGCTTGTTTTTGTTTGAACTCTTTTTACGTTACACCTTTTTTAGAAGTTTTATATAAATTATGTACCAACTAGAACAACCTATTTATTTTTATATGCTATTTGCCCTACCGGCAATAATAGCGATGTATTTGTTGGTGGCACTCTGGAAAAAAAGAGCCCAGCGTAGTTTTGCAAACCCTACCTTACTAGATGCTTTAAGCCCAAGCCAATCTATATTTAAGGGAGCTTTGAAACTCGTGCTTGCTTTACTTGTAATGGCATGTTTGAGTTTTGCTCTAGTAAATCCAAAAATAGGGACGAAACTCGAGACGGTAAAAAGAGAGGGAGTTGATGTGGTATTTGCTTTGGATGTATCTACAAGTATGCTTGCAGAGGATATAGCTCCCAACCGCCTAGAAAAATCAAAACAGTTAGTACGCCAAATAATTAACACCCTAGCTGGAGATAGAATTGGTATTATTGGCTATGCTGGTAGTGCATTTCCGCAGGTGCCAATAACTACAGATTTTTCATCTGCACGTCTTTTTTTATCGGGAATGAACACCAATATGGTAAGCTCTCAGGGTACTGCTATGACCCAAGCAATTGAGATGGCAGAAACCTACTACAACGACATAGAACAAAAAAACAGGGTATTGTTTTTAATTAGTGACGGTGAAGACCATCAAGGAGACTACGCAAATATTGCCGCTCAAGCTACTAAAAAAGGCATAAAAATTTATACCATAGGAGTAGGCACCCCAGGGGGAGCTAAAATTCCTATAAAACGAGGTGGAGTAGTACAATCTTACAAACGAGATCAAAACAACCAGGAGGTTATTACCAAATTAAACAAAGAGACCTTGCAAGAAATAGCTGAGGCTGCCAATGGAAAATATCTAGATGGTACCAATACAAAAGAGCTTGTAGAACAAGTACAAAATATACTAGCAGGCATGGATAAAAAGGAGTTTGACGCCAAGCAATTTTCTGACTTTAAAGATCAGTTTCAATGGTTTTTGGCAGGTGCTTTATTATTTTTATTGCTTGATGTGTTACTTTTAGAACGCAAAACAAAATGGATCAACAACCTTAATTTGTTTAATCAACAAAAAACAGATTTGTAATGTCTTACAGTTCAAAAAATACATATCACCCCTATACTAGTAAAAACCCTTACAGAACGTTTTTAAAAACAACTGTTTTGTATATGGTTATTCTATGTAGCACATTACAAATGAGCGCACAGACTAAGGTTTCTAAGGCCCAAGAACAAGATGCTATTCAGGCAGCGTTGCATTTAAGCCAGGGCGCGCTTGCCATAGAAAACAATGAATTTATCAATGGCGAAGTTGCCTATAGAAAAGCCATTGCTATTGAAGAGGATAAGGCAACAGGGAGCTATAATTTAGGCAACGCTTATTATAAAAATAGTAAAAATGAAGAAGCGCTAAGTAGGTTTGCTGCCGCCGCCAAAGTAGCCGACACAAAACAAAAACGCCACCAGGCTTTTCATAATTTAGGCAACGTACTGATGAATCAAAAAGAGTATTCTGGAGCAGTTGAGGCCTATAAAAACGCCCTAAGAAACAACCCCACCGATGACAAGACTCGCTACAATTTGGCCCTTGCAAAAGATTTGTTAGAGAAAAATCCGCCACAAGAAAGTGAGGATGATCAAGATAAAAAGCAAGACAAGCAAGATCCTCAAGATAAAAACGACGACAAGGATAAACAACAAGAGCAAGATCCTAAGGACAAGCAAGACCCTCAGGATAAAAACGCTGGTGATCAGGACGATAAAAAAGCCCCACAGGATCCCAAAGATCCAAAAGACGAGCAAGGAAAACAAGACCCCCAACAAAACCAATCCCCTGATGGGAAGCTGTCTCCACAACAAGTGAAAAATCTACTGGAGTCTATGAACAATCAAGAAAAGAAAGTTCAGGACAAAATCAATGCAAAAAAACAAAAGGGTGTTAAGATAAAATCTGAAAAAGATTGGTAAAATGAACAGACAAAAACACATATGGGTTTGTATTTTTGTTGTGTTATTTGCCTTCACATCACAAGCACAGGTTACTTTTCAAACAAAAGTGAGTCGCAAAAAACTGGGCATTAACGAGAGGGTTCGGGTAGATTTTGTGATGAATGCAGATGGCGATGATTTTAACTCGCCAAGCTTCGAGGGGTTTAGAGTTGTGGGAGGTCCAAACCAATCTATTAGCAACTCTTATATTAATGGCAAACGCAGCTTTTCTAAAACATATTCTTACTTTTTATCACCCCTTAAACAAGGTAATTTAACAATAGGTGCAGCTTCAATTTATGTTTCTGGAAAAACCTACACCACCAGAGATGTAACCCTACAAATTACCTCTGCAGTGCAAACACCCTCCGATGGTACAGGCACTAATCCAGAGGTTATAGCAGCACAAAATGTACATTTAGTTGCTGAAATCTCAAACCCTACACCATATCTTAACCAGCGTATAACGATTGTTTATAAGTTGTATGTTTCAAATGATGTTAGTATTACCAGTCAATGGCGTGAAATAAATTCTCCAAGATATGCTGATTTTTGGAGTAAAAATATTGACAGTCAAAAACTCAATTTGTTTGAAGGAAAATACCAAGGAGAAGATTACAGGTATGTTGTTTTAAAAACTACTGTATTATATCCTCAAAAAACAGGGCCTCTAGAAATTGAACCCTTAACCTTAAATGTTCCTGTAGACGTTCCTGGAAAAAGACGCAATATCTTTGGAAGAGCACTAACAACAAGAGTTAACAAAACTATTTCAGCAGGAGAAAGTATTATTAATGTAAAACCCTTGCCACTGAAAGGCCGTCCAGATAATTTCACTGGAGCTGTGGGAGATTTCTCATTTACAGTAAAGGCAAACAGAAAAGTTGTAGAGGTAGACCAAGCCCTTACATTAGATCTTACTGTTTCTGGTAAAGGAAATCTAAACACTCTTTCTATCCCTACATTAAAAGTGCCAAGCACTTTGGAGGTATATGAGCCGCAACGTAAAGAAAATATCCGCACAATGGCCTCAGGAATTAGTGGCTCTATTTCTCAAAGTTATACTTTGGTGCCCCAAAATAAAGGAAGGTATCCCATCAGCCCTATATCCTTTTCTTTTTTCAATCCAGAGAATCAAAGCTATCAAGAGGTTACCTCTGAGCAAATTATTGTAAGGGTAACCCCTGGAGCTATCTCACAACCAGAACCACCCTCAGCACAAACACCCATAACCCAACCTGTTGTGGCCCAGCAGCGCTTTAGATATATAAAATTGAATTCCAATTTAAGCCCTAGTACAATTCCTCCCTTTTTTAAATCTAAGATATTTTGGGCTTTGCTTTTAGGTCCTTTTGGGCTTATTCCGCTCTTTATTTTATTTGGAAAAAAGCAAAAATCTATGCGCGCAGATGTTCAAGGACTTAAAGTACGAAAGGCCAATAAAATGGCACGGAAATATCTGGCAGAAGCTAGAAAAAATAAACATAATAAAGTTATTTTCTATGAAGCATTGGAGCGTTCACTGCACAACTACTTAAAGGCTAGATTAGACATTCAAACCGCACAGATGAGCAAAGAGCGTATAACTAAGTTGCTTATGGAGCGAAAAGTACAAGTTGCTACAGTCTTAGATTTTGAAAAATTATTAAAAAGCTGTGAACTTGCAAGGTATACTCCAACAAGTGATGTGGCTATAAGGCAAGATTATCAAAAGGCTGTTGATACTATTTCATTAATAGACAAACAAATACAATAAGATAAAAGATGAAATATCTAGTAAAATTTTGTGTGTTTTTCATTCTCTTTAGTCTCCAGGGGCAACCCCAGGATCAAGACCAAGCGCTTTTTGCTCAAGCCACACAAAACTATAAAAGCGAACAATACAATAAGGCGATTGAACAGTGGAACACCATTTTAGATAACGGCCAACATAGCGCTGCCGTGTATTATAATATTGCCAACGCGTATTACAAGCTAAATCAAATAGGACCAAGTATTTATTACTATGAAAAAGCGCTCGCCTTAGCTCCCAACGATACCCAAATAAAAACAAATCTTACTTTTGCCCAAAACGCTAAAATTGATGCCATTGTGCCACTACCAAAAACATTTTTCTCTAGGTGGTACTCTCTTTTGGTAGGACAATTTACTTTTGATGGCTGGGCTGTATTTTCTGTGGTGTGTGGTTGTTTGTTCTCACTACTATTTTTAGGGTATTATTTTGCAGGTG